>ERZ791911.32-NODE-32-length-135783-cov-21.589237_pt1 | contig 135783 bp, 97 predicted proteins | sample MGYA00510142_ERZ791911 | MGnify/ENA primary metagenome ERZ791911 (study PRJEB30046, sample SAMN00792056) | human gut metagenome | study: EMG produced TPA metagenomics assembly of the A metagenome-wide association study of gut microbiota in type 2... | reverse complement strand
TAAGAATCTACCATAGTGCCGCGACTAGTTTCAAAACGCAATCAGAGGCTGGAAGGATTTTTGGTTACACTCCCCTACCCGCCAAAGTTTACAAGTTTACAGTTTACAGTTTACATTAAGCACCTCCCACTTTTTGGCAGGTGTTACAGCGTTACAGCGTTACAGCGTTACATTAAGGATTTTTCACTATGCAGATTTTCAAGCCCGTGAACATTATTAATAAATAAAATAAAATATGTATAATATATTAATTATATTACTATATTATATTATTAATATATTCTATAAATATAATAATTAAATATGTATTATATTTATATATTACTTATTCATTTTTTACTTCTGTCTTGTCATCCTTTTCTTCACTTTCCTCTTCCCGTTCATCAAGAGTGAAGGAGAAGGTACATGAAAAAGCTTAATGTAACGCTGTAACGCTGTAACGCCTCAAGATTGTTTTTGGAAAAGTGGAAAGTGCTTAATGTAAACTGTAAACTGTAAACATGTAAACATTGGAACATCGCAAGGTGCTTAATGTAAACTGTAAACTGTAAACTTGTAAACTTTGGCGTGGTGCCTTTCCGCGGTCCTTTGCCTTCCTGCGGTCAGAAGTATCTGTCTCTTCAATCGTGTTTATCCCGCCGAAAATAATTTTTGGCAACCTAAAACCGTCTGTTTTTAGCTGGCGAAAATAAAATCAAGCGGGGTAAAACAACCGTGATGACAAGATAAGCTCAGAGACAAGGTACACCATGATGATAAGACAGACATAGAGGCAGACGGTCGTAGGCAAGGGAGGCTGCACGTTAAGGCAGTACGGAAGCACAGGAGCTTGCGCGGGATAGCAATGACCCCAAAGGGGTCACACCTTGAATGACCCCAGGTCGTCGAGGCGACGGGAGGTCGAAGCGAAGCAAGACCTCACAGCACCGAGCGACCTGGGGTATAGAGCGAGGAGAGTGGAAAGACCTCGGAGAGGTCTCACGTGGAAAACTGGACTAATATCCAGTAGAGGCAGACGAGATGGTATAGATGGCTGCTAAGTATAGATGGCTGCTAAGAATAGCAAACGGGATGATATGTCCTGCTTACCACGTGAGACCTCTCCGAGGTCTTTCCACTCTGTCATTCTGCTACCCCAGGTCGCTCTCTCGCTTGGGCTTCCGCAGGCTCCAGCCCAAGCTCGTTCGACGACCCGGGGTTATTCATAGTGTGACCCCCTCCGGGGTCAGTGCCATACCAACGCAACAGAACCAGCGAGTTGAGCCACACCAACGCTACAACCAGGGGGCCAAGCTAACCCAACGCTACAACCAGGGGGCCAAGACAACCCAAACAACCGAGAACAGAGCCATGCCAATGTGATAGCCCAGGGCCTGCCACCACCACCGCGGCAGATGATGTCAGAAAAAACAGCTATGGGAGAGGCGCCAAAGCTAAAAGCAATCGTGTAAAGGAACTTTAACATTTAATTTTTCGCGCAAGTGTCTAAAAAAAAGACGGCGAAAGGATATTCTTCGTAACTTTGCAATACAACAATCAAATATGGCAGCAGCACTTATTTTCACCGTCATCGGTATCGTAGCCGGCTTCGTAGCCGGCTACTTCCTCTCCCAAAGCAAGTCGGCGCCATTGACAGCGCAACTGAGCTTATTGGAGAAAAGTAACACAAACATTCAGCAGGAGGCTGACAGAGTAAAAAGTCAGCTCACCGCACTCACAGAAGAGCGCACCGGTCTCATCTCAGCGCGGGATGTCCTCACTTCACAGCTTGCCGCAGCAAGACAGCAGTTGGAGCAGCAGAAGAACGACTACGAGGACCGTCTCAACGAAATACGCCAGCAGCAGAAGGCGCAGATGGAGCAGCAGAGCAAACTCCTCCGTGAGCAAATCAACACTGCTTCCGAAGAGATTCTCAAGAAACGCTCCGACGAGCTCTCTGCCACGAACAAAGAGCAGATAGCCACCATTCTCTCGCCCTTGCAGGAGAACCTCAAACAGATGCGCGAGGCCGTAGAAAAGAGCGACCGAGAGCACTCCACCAGCATGGCGCGCCTGGACCAGAGCATCAAGGAGAACCTCAAGCAGGCTAAGGAAGTTGGCGAACGAGCCGACAAGCTGGCACAGGCGCTGACCTCCGAGAACAAGACCCAAGGCAACTTCGGTGAGCTCCGGCTCCGCACACTGCTGGAAAACATGGGCCTGGAAGAAGGCACTCAGTTTGAGGAGCAGGTGACACTACGCGACGAGAAGGGCAACACCATCTACGAGGAGTCAGGCCACAGAATGATACCGGATGTCATCCTCCACTTCCCCGACGACCGCGATGTCATCATCGACTCTAAGATGTCGCTCAAAGCTTTTGAAGACTATTATAATGCCACCACGCCAGAAGAGAAAGACGATGCCCTCAACCGACATATTGCCTCCGTGCGCGCCCATGTCAAAGAGCTGGCACACAAGAACTATAGCAGCTATATGCGCAAGGGCAGCAATAAGCTCGACTTTGTCGTGATGTATATCTACAGCGAGAGCGCCTTGCAGCTGGCCCTCGCCAACGACCCTTCCCTCTGGAAAGAAGCCTACGACGCCGGTGTCATTATCTCGGGAAGCCAGAACCTCTATATGATGCTGCGTGTCCTCGAAATGACATGGAGACAGGTCAGACAGGTAGAGAACCAAGACAAGATCATGGCTACCGCTGACGAACTTGTCAACAGAGTGCAAATCTTCTACGAGCGTTTTCAGACTGCCGACGACCAGTTGGGCAAGACGCAGAAAGCCTTTGATGCATTGCGCACAATCACGGCACCGTCGGGTAAGAGCATTGCCACAGCAGCCAACAATCTGGTGAAGTTCGGTGCCAAAGAGAATCCAAAAAGAAAAGCTAAGCTGCCCAAAGCCGACAATGACAATTCTCTAAACATTGAGGAGCAGTAGCAGCAAATATGAGAGAGAACGGAGCGCTATAGTCTCACACGAGCTTCTATAAGATTTGCTATCACGCCAACAATCCTGCTCAACAGCCAGGCTGCGGGAAGGGTGATGGCCGTACATACCAGGAAGGTCGGCCAATAGCTCCAGTTGTCAGGCAGATAGTCGAGGACAAAATGGATGTGAATGAGATAGCACTCCAGACTCAGCGAACCTATCCAGGCCAATGCCGAATTGATAAAGGCCGGGGTACGTCTGAGCACACGATTGAGCAAGAGGATAGACGTGATGGTCAGTGGGATGTACAACATTCGCTCCACAAAGAGCGGGAACTGGCCGTGGCGCACCTGCTCTAAGAAATAGCAGGAGGCAAACGTCATGAGAAACATAATCAAAACCATCCAGATGCCCTGGCCGTCTATCGTGCGCTTCTGCCGGACCATCTCGCCCATGTTGATGCCGATGAAGAAGATGGGCATGCGGCTCCAGAATATCTCAAGATGCCCTACGGCTTGATGGATAGGTGTCACCCACTGCACCAAGATACACCACATTATCATCACGACGGGCAACCACCGGTAGACGGGATGCCGCTCTATCAGCGTCATATAAGGCGGTGCTACGATATACAGCGCCATAATGGCAGGGATATACCAAAAGTTGAGCTCATCGTGCAGCCAGAAATTCCAGTTGATCGTTATCTCGCCGATAAGGTCTATCAGCGAAGCAGCATCCGTCACCTTGATATGCGGAATATAATAGAGGCAGGCGATAATCAGCCAGGCAGGATAGATGCGAACCAGGCGTCGGAAATAGAAATGCTTGTACGAGGGTGTTTTCCGCCAAGAGAACCATAGTCCTATGCCACTGAGAAAGAGAAACATATCCACACCCAGGTTGCCCATACGCCGCAAACCGAAGAAGACATCAGTCCGCGCCAGGTCAACATGAAAGAGAATGATGATAAGCATGGCAATGCCCATCAGCGCCCCACGGAAGCGGGATATATTGGCAAGTTCTATATCAGGAATCTTCTTCATAGCTTCTCACAACTTCGGCGACGGCATTTTCTTCATCACCTGCTTAATCAGCCAGGCTGCACCGATTGAGGCGATGATATACAGCAACAGTCCAGCATAGACATCTCCGCGACGGGAGATAGGAATGAAAATCTTTCTTACGACAGGATGGATGACAAAGAGCGCTGCCGAGATGCTCCCCATCCACTCCAGCACTTTATAGAGCGCAACACGAAACCGATAGAAGGGAAGTTGCTCAACGACCTTGATGAAATACACCGACGCATAGCATATCAGCGCAGGCACTATCATCCAGGCATAGAAGTTGGCGCTGGCAGAGACGATGAAGAATGAGGTCACCACAAAACTCATCAGCAGGCCACCGAAGTTCAGGCTGAGCAGCATAATTTTCTCTCCATAACGGGCAAAAAGCAGTCCCAGGCCAAAAGGCAGCATACCGCCCATGCAGTTGTAGCGCCAGCGGTTCAGCCCTTCACCCTCGGGGTCGAAGAAAGCCTGGGCTACCGTACAAACGACCATCCAGCCCACTATCCAGCCCCAATGCCGCTTGTAGAAGAAAAGCCGGTAAACGATATAGAGCTGAAGCATGAGACCGAAAAACCAATACGGCCCCGGCCAGATGTTATGGTCCGGCTCAGTATAGAAGTTGTTAATCATCAGCAGCTGGCCGACAATCTGCTCCACATTGTAATGCCACGAGCCGGGCGTGATGGCGTCGATTAGCGTAAAGCAGATGAAGCCCACGATCATCATCTTAAAGAGTTTCAGATAATGATATCGGATAAAACTGGGGATGGAGATACGATGTGAGGGCTCCACGACATGCAGGAAGCCCGACGACGGTGCCTCACTCACCTTGTTGGCGCTATAGCCACCATACTTTCTTTCCAGACCGAAAGCACTGAGGAAGAGGAAGATGGGCACACCATAATGTCCGAAGAAAGAGATGATATGAACGGGGAAGAGCGCATCAATATTGGCCGAGACCTGTGCCAGCCAGTCCACATTATGCTGAAAATATTGGTATTCGTTCTCTTTGACCACAGGGCCGAGCCAGTGGCAATAGTTATGCAGGAAGATGCCTATGATAGCAAGGCCCCGGAGGGCATTACACTCAGAGCGCGTCAGCAAATCATTATTCATGGATAAACTTATTTCTTATTCTTCTGCGAAGCGTTAAAAGCATCCCGCAACTGATCGTAGTCAGCGGAGTTCTTCAGTATTCTGGGGCGCATCTCGTCGTAGTCGGGTGAGAGGAGGTTGTACTTGGGATTGTAATCCTTGCTGTAAATACCAGCCAACCACACGAGCATATGCGGCAGCGCATCGGTCATAAACCGCTTGTTCTTGGCATTCTTGATGGCTTTGAAAACATCCGGGTGTTTGACCGCATAGGTATGCGAGCACCATATCCAGAAGGGCACCTCAAACTCATAGTGCGCCAACGGCCAGTCTACGGTCGCGGAGTGGTTGCGACAGAGGATGTTGCGACCCGGCTCGTAAATCTCCTCACCATGGTCGGGCATGTAGACGACGATAGCATCCTTGTTTTTGAACTTCTTCACAATGGCGTCGACGATGGAGTCGTTGTACAGACAGGCGTTGTCATAGAAAGCCACCATCCGTCTGCGGTGAGCGTCGAGGTCAGGACGAGACTCCTTATAGTCATCGGGGGTAAACTTTCCCTGATATTTCGGATAGCGCGTGTTGTAGCTGACATGCTGTCCGATGAGATGGAAGATGATAAGGTTGGCGTCCACCTTGCCCTGAGCGTCGACGCCCTTGCCCTGGATATGAGGATATCTGTCGGAAGCAAGCACAATCTTTCCGTCCTTGACAAAATTGTCGTATTCCTTGATGAGTCCGTTGTCAAATCGGTAGAGCTGGTCATTGCGCAGGTCAAACTGAGCCGCACTGAGGGCTGGGTCATTGAGGAAGAAGCCGCCCGAGAAGTCGTAGACAGCCTGCCTGGCAGCCGGCAGGAACTGATTGGTAAGGAAAGTAACCTTATAGCCTGCCTTGCGGAAGAGCTCGGGGAAGAGGGGATAGTCACACCACTCGCCCTTCTGACCCACGACATGCATGGAGAGTACGTTTTTGAAGACGAAGCTGGTGAGGTTCCAGCAGGAGACCACATCGTTGAACTTCGTCAGCCAGCCGCTTCGCTCCAGTTTCTTCTGGCGGGGCGTGTCCTTGACGGGATAGCCATAGAGCTGGCAATGGGCCTTGCTATAGCTCTCGCCGATGATGAGCACGATGGTCGGCGACTTGTAGGAGCAGGAGTCCACCTTCACATGCTGGGATGCTTCCACACATTTCTCAACCTGCTCGGAAGCCAGCTTATTGCTATAGATGGAGAACGCCAAGCGATAGATAGGAAGATAGAACTCGCCATGGTCATGCTCGGTGAGGATATGCTCCACGGTGCCGATGGTGTCGGCCGTCATCAGGCGTGTCATGCCCTCCTTGTTCTTCCAACTGGCTACAATGCTCCATACCACAAGCGCCAGAACAGCTACTCCGCACTCCGGATAGAGCATATATCGGCGTAGGAAGTTTGAAAGACCCGTTCTGTAGCTGCCCACCACCTTGTCATAGTCGGTATGGCTCCATTTGCAGAGCTTTCGGCGCATGGCAATGGCAATGTGGGCAATGATCAACAGCAGTATCCACCCCACCGGCGAGAAGATGACGTCGGGAGAGAGATAGGTGGAGAAGAACTCCCCGGCCTCACGGCTGTCGGTCTCGCCTACGAGCATCAGCATGGACGGCGAGATGGTGGAGCCAAACTTCCAATAACAGAATACGTCGGTGATAGCCACACCATATAATATAATGTAAGCCACCAAACGCACCCACCGCCGCACCTTTCTCGGGAAGAGCGCAAGGACGGCGCTGGCTACATAGACATCAAGAAATAATTCCAGCCACAGGTTCTCATACACCTCCGCACCCGGTCTGTCGGGCAGTGTGAGATAAGCACACATCACGCCCAACACATACATCGTTACGAAGAAGACGCCATTCTTCAGAAATGGCAACATGAAAAGCCGAGCTATACGCCTTACCGTTCTCATCAAGATATATTAACTTTGGTTTTAATTCTATTAAGTTATGGCAAAGTTAGTGTAAACGATTGAGATAGCAAAGTCTAAAGGCCTACTTTTTTCGGTCTTATGTCCTATTATTTGACGTTTCTTCATTTTTCAACTTATTTGCAACGGCTGACGACGATGCCAGCATTGTGAAAGCATCACGGTCGCGAAGGACGGGAAAGGCTCTCCTTACTGCTGTCAGCGATGCCATGCTGACCTCTGCCGTGGCTGCCTCCATGACCCGCTGCTCACATTCAGCAAGGGTCTCTCCCTGTGGCCCGATGATGGCCGACCCACCGGCATAGTCATTATGCGGGTCGCGCCCCACCCTGTTCACACCCACCACATAGCACTGGTTCTCGATGGCCCGCGCCCGGAGGAGGGTATTCCAAGCTTGCTGGCGCACCCGAGGCCACGAGGCTACATATATAATAATGTGGTAATTGCCGTCCGTGCCCTCGTCCCCATTGCGGGCCCAGACAGGAAAGCGCAGGTCATAACAGATTTCGGGCAGAATACGGAAGCCACGGAAAGAGAGGATAGGCCTGTCGCTCCCTGGCGAGAAGACTTTATCCTCACCGCCATAGGTGAACAGATGGCGCTTGTCATAAGCCGTTACCTTGCCGTCGGGCTCGACAAAATAAAAACGGTTGAAATACTGTCCGCCGTCTGCCACAGCCACACTGCCACAGATAGCAGCATCCTTCTCCCGCGCCTGAGCGCTCATCCAGCCGAGGGTTTCATCCTTACCATTGCCAATACCTTGTGGACGATGGCCGAAACCCGTGGAGAACATCTCGGGCAAGACATAGATGTCGCTTGCCGGAGCTGTCGCCATAAGGCGGGCGGCCGTCATGCAGTTGGCGGCAGGATTCCCCCACACGATGTCCTGTTGTATGATGGTTATCTTCATAAGCATGATGGATAGTTGCCGCAAAAGTAATCAAATATCAGCAAACCAAGAAGCCTCAGCCTACCCTATTGCATCGCTGTCACAACTTTTGCGGCATAATCTTTGCGGAATTCGGAAAAAAGCCGTAAGTTTGCAGAAAAGATAAGAAGAATATGACACAAGAGGAAAAAACTAAGATAGAGGAGCGTATCGTCGACGTGCTCAAGACCGTTTACGACCCTGAGATACCCGTCAACATCTATGATTTGGGCATGATCTACAAGATCGATGTCCAGGACGACGGCACCGTCAATGTCGACATGACATTCACGGCTCCCTCCTGCCCTGCCGCCGACTTCATCCTTGAGGATGTACGCACCAAGCTGGAGAGCGTCGACGGCGTTAAGACCGCCAATGTCAACCTCGTCTTCGAACCGGCGTGGGATCAGAGCATGATGTCGGAAGAAGCAAGAGTGGAGTTAGGATTTGAATAAAATGCGGAAGAATATCTATTTTCTGAGCGATGCCCACCTCGGCTCTCTTGCCATCCCTCACCGCAGGATGCAGGAGCGGCGGCTGGTGAGGTTCCTCGACAGCATCAAGGACAAGGCCGAGGCCATCTATCTCCTCGGCGACATGTTCGACTTCTGGTACGAATACAAATATGTCGTACCTAAAGGCTATACGCGCTTTCTTGGCAAGCTCTCCGAACTCACCGACAACGGTGTGGAGGTTCACTTCTTCACCGGCAACCACGACATCTGGGAATACGGATACCTTGAAGAGGAGTGCGGACTCATCGTTCACCACCAGCCGCTGACCACAGAGCTGCACGGCAAGATCTTCTATCTCGCCCACGGCGACGGCTTGGGCGACAACAGCGGCAGCTTCAAGCTTCTGCGCAAGGTCTTCCACAACAAGGTCTGCCAGGTGCTCTTCGGTGCCCTGCACCCACGCTGGGGCATGGACTTCGGACTAACATGGGCCAAGCACAGTAGGATGAAACGTGTCGACGGCAAAGAGCCGCCCTACATGGGCGAAAATAAGGAATACCTCGTGCTGTGGACAAAGGCCTATGAGCAGTCGCACCCCAACATTGACTACTATATCTACGGCCACCGGCATATCGAGCTCGACCTCAACCTGCCACGCACTGAGGGCCACACGCCACGCATGCTCATTCTCGGCGACTGGATTACGCAGTTCTCCTACGCTGTCTTCGATGGCGAGCACCTCTTCCTCGAAGAATATGTGGAGGGTGAGAGCAAACCGTAGCAGGCAAAGAATACACCATAAAAAAACTCCGGCAGACCGATTTGGCGTGCCGGAGTTTTTTATGGATGGTAATCTACGAGCTGATTTACATAGCCTCAGGATCTCTTCCCTCAACGAGGGCAAGGGTGTCGCGGGCAATGACTATCTCCTCATCGGTAGGAATCATGACCACCTTGACCTTAGAGTCGTCAGCGGAAAGAATCTGCTCTTTCGAGCGGACATGGTTGCGTTCCTTGTCCATCTTCACGCCGAGATACTCCAGACCTGTGCAGCTGTCCCAGCGCACACCTTCCTGATTCTCACCCACACCGGCTGTCCAGACGATGATGTCCACACCATTCATGGCAGCAGCATAGGCACCGATATACTTCTTGATACGGTAGTTGTACATGGCCAGGGCCAGATGCGCCATCTTGTTGCCCTCATTGTCGGCATTCTCGTTATCACGCATATCGCTGGAGATACCGGCCACACCGAGGACACCACTCTGCTTGTTCAGATACTCTGCCATCTGTTGCGGCGTCATACCGCTCTTCTCCATCATATAGCAGACTGCCGACGGGTCGATGTCGCCGGAGCGAGAACCCATCATCAGACCGGCCAAAGGAGTCAGACCCATAGAGGTGTCGATGACCTTGCCGTATTTGATGGCTGCCACGCTGGCACCATTGCCGATATGGCAGGTGATGATCTTCTGCTTCTTGATGTCCACGCCCAAGAACTCACAGACGCGGCGCGAGACATAGCGATGGCTGGTGCCATGGAAGCCATAGCGGCGCACATGATACTTGGTGTACCACTCGTAAGGAATGGCATAGAGATAAGCATAGTCCGGCATGGTGGAATGGAAGGCGTTGTCGAAGACCGTCACCTGCGGAGTGTTGGGCATGAGCTCGTCGACGGCGCGGATACCAGCCAGATGACCCTTATTGTGGACAGGAGCCAGGTCGATAAGGCTCTCAATGCCCTCCTCTACCTTCGGTGTGACGATACAGCTCTTCTCGAAGAGGTCACCCCCCTGCACCACACGATGACCTACGGCGCCAATCTCGTCGAGGCTCTTGATAGCGCCAATCTCGGAATCGAGCAGGCATTTGAAGACGAGCTGGACACCCTCCTTGTGGGAAGGCAGGTCAGCGAAGATCTGCTTCTTGCTGCCATCAGAGAGCTTCACCTTGATGAAGGCGTTGTCGAGACCTATACGCTCTACACCGCCCTGAGCCAGAACGGACTCGTCGGTCATGTCGTAAAGCTTATACTTAATGCTTGAACTTCCACAGTTCAATACCAATATTTTCATTATAATGTTAAGTGTTTAATGTTAAGTGTTTAATGTTAAGTGTTTAATGTTAAATGTCTAATGTTAAGTGTTTAATGTTAAATGTTTAATGTTAAGTGTTTAATGTTAAGTGTTTAATGATATTAATGTGGAATGAGTATAATGTGAAATGTTGAGTGTTGAGTGTTGAATGATGAGTGTTGAATGATGATAATGTTGGGTTATGAATGATAATGTAGAGAGTCTTATTGGATAATGATATAATATCGAATGATTTAATATAGGATGGAGTAGGGGTTACTTTGTGTTCTGTTGCCTAAGATTCTCTGCTGTGGTCTTTGTGATTGTCCCCAATATCTTGCGGAGCTCATTGGCATCGTCATACATAGAGTCGTACTCTTTCTTGATAATGAGCCTTGTACGATAAAGCAGTTCAAGCCAATAGATGGTTTCGTTACATTCCTTCAAAGCAATGTATACTTTTGCCATAAAGTCCTTTTTGCTTATCGCACATTCAGCCTCCGCGATATTTGCTCCAATACTCGTACCACTTCTGAAGATTTGGTCGGCAATACAATACTCATGCTTCTCCGATTTCAGATAGTGTGCGAGGTTCACTATCCTTACAGAAAAGTTCATGCACTTGTCTTGAAGAACTTTCGCGAAGTCGCTCATTATCAACTGTCAATTAAATATTCAACATTAAACATTCAACATTAAACATTAAACATTCAACATTAAACATTCAACATTAAACATTCAACATTAAACATTCAACATTAAACATTCAACATTATTTCTTGGCGTCCTGAGCCTGGCAGCTTGTGATGCCCACCATGTAGTAGATGTCGTCGACAGAGCAGCCACGGCTCAGGTCGTTGACCGGGCGAGCGATACCCTGGAGGATAGGGCCGATGGCTGTAGCGCCGCCGAGACGCTCGACGAGCTTGTAGCCGATGTTGCCCACCTCAAGGTTCGGCACCACGAGGACGTTGGCACGGCCGGCGATGTTGCTCTGCGGAGCCTTCTTCTTGCCCACAGCAGGCACGAGGGCAGCGTCAGCCTGAAGCTCGCCGTCGACCTGCAGGTCAGGATATTTCTCACGGGCTATCTTCACGGCGTCAACGACCTTGTCGATGACATAGACGCTCTTGCCGGTAGCCTTGTCGATGGCGTCCTTGGCAGAGCCCTTGGTGGAATAGCTCAGCATGGCCACATGTGGTTCGTTGATACCGGCGATGGCCTTGGCGGTCTGTGCCGTCGTGAAGGCTATCTGAGCCAACTGATCAGCAGTGGGGTTAGGCGTCACAGCCACGTCGCCCATGACGACGATACCGTCCTTGCCATATTTGGAGTTGGTGACAAGAAGCATTGCACCGCTGACGCATGTGATGCCGGGAGCGCACTTGATAATCTGCAGGGCAGGGCGCAGCGTGTCGCCGGTGGTAGAGAGGGCACCGGAGATCTGACCGTCAGCATCGCCCGACTTGATAATCATGCAACCCAAGTAGAGGTTGTTGTGGGTGACAAGCTCACGGGCCTGGTCAATGGTCATGCCCTTCTTCTTACGGAGCTCAGCCAGCTTCTCGGCATATTCCTCTGTCTTGTCGAAATGCAGAGGATCGACGATGCGGGCCTTGTCGATATTCTTCAGCCCCCACTGCTCAGCCTCCTCCTTGATATGAGCAGGATTACCAATAAGAATGATGTCTGCAATGTCGTCGGCTAAAACACGGTCGGCAGCCTTCAGTGTACGCTCTTCCTCAGCTTCGGGGAGAACGATGCGCTGCTTGTCGGCTTTAGCACGCGCAATGATTTCGTCTAATAAACTCATTTTTCTTTACTTTATAGCGTTTTCTTTCTTTGCAATGTACTCGTTGCTATCTATACTTTGCAAAATTACAAAAAATAATCCTTATGGCTCAAGCCACAAGGATTATTTTTCGCTTTTAATCGTTATTTAATCTTTCACCATTATAAGCCCCCGGCCATTTCCTTTGCCAAGAGGCTTTCCAAGTCTTCTGCCGAGAGTCTGAGCCGGAAATTACCCTTGATAGCCACGCTGATGCGCCCCGTCTCCTCGGAGACGACGATGGCAATGGCATCGGAGGCCTGGGAGATGCCTAAGGCGGCCCGATGGCGCAGGCCCAGCTCCTTGGGGATGTCCATGTTATGGCTCACGGGGAGGATACAGCCGGCGGCCTTGATGCGGTGCTTCGACACCACCATGGCACCATCGTGGAGGGGTGAGTTCTTAAAGAAGATATTCTCTATCAGAAGCTTGTTGACACTGGCGTCGATGGTCTCTCCCGTCTGCACGATATCGTCAAGGGGTGTTGCCCGCTCTATGACGATGAGGGCGCCCACCTTGCCCTTGGCCATATCCATACACGCCCACACGATAGGCATGATGGTCTCCTTGTCCTCTTCCTGCGCCACATCGGAGCGCCGGAAGAAGACGCGGAGAATCTTCCGCACGCGCTGCCGCTCGCCAATCTCATAGAGGAACTTGCGGATCTCGTCCTTGAACAGCACGATGAGTCCTATCACACCCACCGACACCAGCTTGTCCATGATGGAGCCCAAGAGGCGCATCTCCAAGACCTGCGACACGATGAGCCATGCGATGACGAAGACCATGATGCCAATAAAGACATTGACACTGCGGCTCTCCTTCATCAGCCTATAGAAGTAGTACAGGATGAGTGCTACGGTAACGATGTCAATGACATCTTTTATGCCGAAAGAGAAAAACATAAATCTTCAGTATTTCATTCAGATGGAAGGGCACCGACTATCTTCACAGCCTCGGCGGCAGCTCTGACATCATGCACCCGGAGGATGCTCGCGCCATGGAGCAGTGCGATGGTGTTCACCACGGTGGTACCGTTGAGAGCCTCGTCAGCCGACGTGCCCAAGAGTTGCCATATCAGGCGCTTGCGCGAGAGTCCGGCTAAGACTGGCAGTCCCATCACGGCTAACTTAGCCTGGTCGTGGAGCACCCGGTAGTTGTCCTCGATAGACTTTCCGAACCCGTAGCCGGGGTCGAGGATGATGTCTTTCACATGCAGGTCACGGAGCTGCTGCACCTCACGGGAGAAGTTCAGCAGCATATCATGGATATTGCCCTGCACCGACATCAGGATATAGGGCACCTTCAGATGCCCCATCATCTTGAAGATAGCAGGATAGTCGGCGAAGCGTGCCTCCTCGGCGGCGACATCATATTTCTCGTCGAGGGGCTTGTCCACGATACCGGTGATGCCGCCCTCCGAGACGTCATTGATGATGTCAGCGCCATATTCTTCCACGGCCATACGCGCCACCTCAGGGCGGTAGGTATCGACGGACAGTGGCACATCGGGCTGCTCCCGCGTGACAATAGGCAGGGCATGGCGCAGGCGGCGCATCTCTTCCTCCTCGCTGACCTCCTGGGCACCGGGGCGTGTGGAGAAGGCACCGACATCTATCATCGTCCCTCCTTCGGCTACAATCTGGTTGGCGCGGTCGGCAATTTCTTTATCGGTCTGCTTGCGGCTGCCGGCATAGAAGCTGTCGGGCGTGCAGTTGAGAATGCCCATAACCTGAGGCTGAGCAAGGGAGAACAGACGACCTTTTACGTTTATAGAATATTCCATGCTTCCAATTTTTCCGCAAATGTACATCAATATTCCCAAACAGCCAACAATAACGTTTTATTTTTAAATAATTTGACCTGACGTGAGCGATAGAGGTATTCTCCTTTTACAAAAACAAATAAAACCTCTTGCTGTGATACAAGGGCTGCGCCCATTGTTTCTTCTTCGGTACCGGCATGCTCCGAAGCAAGCTTCGGCATGCCGGTACCGAAGAAGAAACAGCTTTCGTCCCTCAGGCTTGCATCACAGCAAGGAAAACCTTGAAAACAGGCTGGCGCGGTAAAGTGTCTTTCCCTTAACTTTCTACTCCTTAATTCCTTATTCGTAGCAATACCGCGCCAGCTTGTTTTTCAGGTTTTCTTTGTGTCAGCGCCAAGATTCGACGAAGGAAAATCTGCCATTTGCGGTTTGAGGGCGGGGAGAGGCAAGGCCTCTCACAAGCCCTCAAACCGCAAATGGCAAAGGGCCTAAGCCCTGGCGCTGACACAAAGCTGTTTTCTTGGTTTTGTTGAAATATATCGTTTATTTAACTATCGAGAATTCTTTAACTTATTAGTACGAATACTTCAAAAGGTGACGAAACAGAAAACACCCAACAATAACGTTTTATTTTTAAATAATTTGGCCTGACGTGAGCAATACAGGTAAATTTAGTGTAACTTTGCTTTGGCATTAACGCAAAACCAACAACATGCAACATAAAGTTATCCCACGCATCATTTTTCTGTGCATAGTTCTCACTCTTGCCGCTGTCTCCGCCCTCGGCCAGCACCGGCTCGAAGTCACGAGTTTCAAGCTCAGCAACGGCATGACGGTGTGGGTCAATGTCGACCCCTCACAGCCCAAAGTCTATGGCGCCGTCGTTGTCAAGGCAGGCGCCAAAGACTGCCCCAACAGCGGCATCGCCCACTATCTGGAGCATCTGCTCTTCAAAGGCACGGAGCATATCGGCACCACCGACTATGCGGCAGAGAAGCCATGGCTCGACAGCATCTCGGCACAGTATGACCGTTTGGCGCGGACGACCGATGCCCAGGCGCGCCTCGGCATCCAGAAGCATATCAACGCTCTGTCCATCCAAGCGGCACAATATGCCATTCCCAACGAGTTCAGCAATCTCATCAGCCTCTACGGCGGCACGGGGCTCAACGCCTACACCTCCTTCGACGAGACCGTCTTTCACAACACCTTCTCGCCGCAATACCTCCGTCAGTGGTGCGAGCTCAACGCCGAGCGTCTCCGCGACCCCGTTTTCCGACTCTTCCAAGGCGAGCTGGAGACCGTCTACGAAGAGAAGAATATGTACGCCGACAACCTCCTCGCCTCCACCGCCGAGAAGGCCCAGCAGCAAGCCCTCGCCGGCACCCCCTACGCCTTCCCCATTCTCGGCGCCACCGACAGTCTGAAGAATCCACGGTTGTCGGAGATGATGCGCTTCTTTAGAACCTATTATGTGCCGGAGAACATGGGGCTCATGCTCGTCGGCGACATCCGGACGGACAGTCTGCAGACGCTCTTAGAGCATACCTTCGGGCGGTTGGCGCCTTATGGTGAGCCGATGCCGGCAAGACAGAAGACTGTGTTGCAGAACTTCCGTGGCAAGCCAGCCCTCCGGCTGAAGGTGCCCATCCCCATCGTGAAGATAGGCGGCTATGTCTGGCAGGCGCCCCGTGATGACAGCCCAGACTATCTGCCATTCAAGGTTATGACCCGTCTGCTCCTCAACAGCGACGGCACCGGGCTTATCGACTCGCTGCACACCGCCGGGAAGCTGTTTTTCACCAGAGGCACAGGGTATGCCTTCAAAGACTTCTCTGCCTGGGGCTTCGGCTTCGTGCCCAATCTGCCCTTTGGCTCACGGAAGAAAGCCGAACAGCGATGCCTCGAACAGATCGACAGACTCAAGCGCGGCGACTTCCCGCAGGCTGCCCTCGATGCCGAGAAGCTGAATCTGAGCCGCGACATGGCTATGGCTATAGAGACCGTGAACGGGAGGAGCAGCGCCATGATAAACGCGTATTCGCATCACCTGACATGGGATGACGTAGTGGAGAGAAGCAAACGCGTGGCACAAGTCAGCCGCGACGACATCATGCGCGTAGCACGGGAATATCTCAACGACGACTCGCTGAAGATTGTCAAGAAGTTCGGGTGCTATGCCAAAGAGCATATCAGCCAGCCAGGATACAAACCCGTGAAGCCGAAGCATGCGGGAGAGAAGTCAGAATATGCCCGGCAACTCATGGCAGAGCCTGTGCAAGAGGTTGAGCCGCACCTCATCGCCCTCGACAGCCTTCAGAGAGATACTGCCGACGATGTCACCACCACGCAACTGTCGCCTTTAGCTCATCTCTACACCGTCCGCAACCCTATGAACGATGTCTTCTCCTTACAGGTCATCTTCCGCAGCGGCTCTGACAACGACCGGCGCCTTGCCGTCCTGGCCGACTACCTCGGAGAGATTGGCACCACCCGCCACAGCAAGCGACAGTTTGCCCAGTTGTTGCGCAGCCAGGGCGCCACCCTAACCGCCAAGGCTTCGGCGCAGAGCGTGACACTCACCCTGACGGGTATCGACAGCCGCTTCGACGAAGCCATCAGTCTGCTGCACGAGTTCCTGACCTGCCCTCAAGCCGACGCCAAGCGGATGAAGCATCTGATAAAGGCTGCCAAAATGGACAAAGCAACCTTCTTCAAAGAGAACTGGCAGGTAGCGCTGGCGGCTATCCAAAAAGTGGCGAGAGGCAACGACGCACCATCTATCAGCCATCTCACACCTAAGGAGATGAAAGAAATAGGGGCTGACAAACTTGTCAGTCTCTTCAAAGACTTGCAGCAATGGCAGACGGACATTGTCTACTGTGGCACAAAAGACGCTAAAGAAATAGAAAAAAGCGTAAGGCGCTGCATCAATATCGCCGACATCAGGCATGCCCACGAACCGGCAAGGTCCTCGCTGCAACCCGTCACGGAGAACACCGTATACATCTACAACAACGCCTCGGCCCGACAGACGGCCGTAGGCTGCTACCAGCAGACGGCAGCCATGCCGACAGCCACCGACCGTGCCCGTATGGCACTGTGGGGCAACTACTTCGGTGGCGGCATGCAGTCGGTGACGTTCCAGGAGATCCGCGAATTCCGCGCCCTGGCTTACTATGCCCATGGCAGTCTGCTCCTTCCCGAGCTCAAGACGCAACCGGACGCGCCCTGCGGGTATGTCACCTTAGCGGGCACGCAGGCCGACAAGGCCATGGAGACGACGCTGCTCATCGACTCGCTCCTGGACAACATGCCGGTCAACGAGGCCAATGTGGCACCGGCACGACAGAACATCATCAACAGCATCAACAACTCCTACCCTGCCTTCCGAAGTCTGGGCCGCGCCGTCGCCGACCTGCGTCTGACAGGCTACGACCACGACCCCAACGGTGACCTTGCCGAAGCGCTGAAAAGCATGCAGATAACCGACGTTAAGGATTTCTACACCCGCAACATACAGCATCGTCCTAAGGCATTTATCATCGTGGGCAACAAGAAATACCTCGACATGAACAAGCTTGCCAAATTGGGGAGAATCGTCGAGCTGAAGAAGAAGGACATCTATCGGTGACACAAAGGAAAAAGTTTCTTCTTCAATGTAGTTGAAAAAACCAGACTAAGACAGAAATATATTAAGACAGGGAGGCAAAGAACTTTCTTACTGTGATGTGTTCCTTTTACAAAAACAAACAAAACCCTTGCTGTGATGCAAGGGTTGCACCCTTGGTTTCTTCTCCGGCGCTGGCATGCTTCGAAGCAAGCTTCGGCATGCCAGCACCGGAGAAGGAACAGCCTTCGTACCTCAGGCTTGCATCACAGCAAGGAAAACCTTAAAAACAGGCTAACGCGGTGTAACTTCTAACTTTACTGCGCCAGCAGGTTTTTCAGGTTTTCTTTGTGTCAGCGACAAAATTCGACGTAGGAGAATTTGCCATTTGTGGTTTGAGGACGGTGAGAGGCAAAGCCTCTCGCAAGCCCTCAAACCACAAATGGCAAAGGGCCTAAGCCCTTGGCGCTGACACAAAGGGGGTTTCCTGGTTTTGGTTGATCAGCACCGGAGAAGAAACAAAAAGGCGCAGCCCTTGCATCACAGTAAGGTTTTTATTTGTTTTTGTAAAAAGAGCTTCGCTGACCATAGAAAAAGGCTGAAGAATTAATAAAAACTCGAAAAGATTGGCACAATTCTTGTCCATCTTGCGGTAAATCATTACATTTGCACAATAATCAAAGATAAGAATTATGGAAGTACAAGATCTTGAAAGAATCGTAGAGCAGCGCCAAGGCTCCCTCTCGGCAGCTTTCCCTGCCCTGATGAGAAAAGTATACTTATGGATGACGATGGCCCTTGTCATCACGGGCCTCTGCGCCTGGGGCACGGCAACGAGTCCGGCCATCACACAGATGATCTACGGCAACCCCGCCTCCATCTGGATTCTCTTCATCGCAGAGATAGGACTGGTGTTCTACACCACAGCGCGCATCAATAAGCTCTCCCTCACCACAGCCACCACGCTGTTCATCATCTACTCGGCCCTCAACGGTGTCACGCTGTCGTCGATATTCTTCGTCTACACCATGACATCCATTGCCAAGGTGTTCTTTATCACGGCAGCCACCTTCGGTGCCACAGCTTTCTACGGCTATGTCACCAAGACGGACCTGACCAAGTTCGGCAGTCTGTTTATGATGACCCTCATTGGACTCATCATCGCCACCGTGGTGAACCTGTTCCTGAAGAGTGCCATGTTCGACATGATTCTGAGCTATATCGGCGTCATCCTCTTCGTGGGTCTAACAGCCTGGGACAGCCAGCAGATCAAGCGCACCTTAGCCATGGCGCCCGGCCTGGATGAAGGGTCGCAGAAAATAGCGCTCCTCGGTGCCCTGAATCTCTACCTCGACTTCATCAACCTCTTCCTCTATCTCCTCAGAATCTTCGGAAGAAGCGATAACTAAGAGCGAATCAGAAAGGAAGACAGAAGGCCGGAAGGCCAGAAGACTTGTCTGAAGTCCGGAAGTCCGGAAGTCCAGTCATTACATTAGCAATACCTGAGCAATACTTGGTTACAGAGGCTTATACACATGACTGGACTTCCGGACTTCTGGACTTCAAATCTTTCTTCTGGATTTCCGGACTTATATTTTAGAAAAAAGAACTATTCTCAATGAAAAATATTATTTTTGCAATGGGAATAATACTATTATTATGACAGAACTATCGTCTCACACCCTTTATAATCCACAAACCGGTGAGCAATTGAATACAAAGACTATAAAACTTGTAAAAGACGTTGAAGATGGAAAGGAGAAGACCATAGCATTTGACAATGTAGATGATTTAATGAAGGATCTGCTCTCATGAAATACACTATCAAGCATACACAACTACCCTCACATCAAGATCTTTTATAAGAGAGATGAATGGCGATATTAAACCAGCCATTCAACCTAAAAATCAGCGCAATGAATATTTCCCGTGGCACGGATAGGCACATCGAAGCAACTTTTTGGGGGAGTAGAGCGCTCATAAACACGATCCTTTTACAAAAACAAGCAAAACACTTGCTGTGATGCAAGGGCTGCGCCCTTTGTTTCTTCTCCGGTGCCGGCTTGCTCCGAAGCAAGCTTCGGCAAGCCGGCACCGGAGAAGAAACAGCCTTCGTTCCTCAGGCTTGCATCACAGCAAGGAAAACCATAAAAACAGGCTGGCGCGGTGAAATGGCGATAAGAGATAGTAATTGGGAATTGGAAGTTACATCGCGATAGCCTGTTTTTAAGGTTTTCCTTTGTGTCAGCGCCAAGATTCGACGAAGGAGAATCTGCCATTTGCGGTTGGAGGGCTTATGAGAGGCAGGCCTCTCATAAGCCCTCCAACCGCAAATGGCCAAGGGCCTTAGCCCTTGGCGCTGACACAAAGAGGTTTTCTTGGTTTTGGTTAAAAAACTATTAACCTTGGGCAACGACCTCTCTAACCAACTACGGATCTGTAACCAATGAAGAAGACAAACATCCGCCCCACGGAAAATATCCACTGTGCCTAAAAATCCAATGCAAGGTCAAGGGTAACACCCTTCATCCTTTTCCTTTTTGGATAGAAATCATTGAACTTCACACCGCGGTAGACAATCGGGCGGTACATGCCATAGACATCCATATTCGACGTCTCATATCCTATAAAGATATGCGACTCATTGGCGCCGAGACGCAGACCTAATCTCAGGTCAAAAGCCGCCCAACGGCCGTGACTGTTGTTGACATCATCTGCATCCTCCACCTCCCCATAGGGACCCATGACATCCAGCAAAGCATGCCCATAAGGAGCATTCAGAATGGCACCAGGATTTACATAAAGAGAAAAGCCACAGTCCCTGATATGAAAGAAATCCGGTGTATACAACATGACATTGGGTCGTAGATAAAAGTCGGCTATCTCCTGATAATCATCACTCACCTTCCAAGCCATGGCCTGACGCGGAAGACTATCACTGTCATACTGCTTCCAGTAGCCCACACCCGCACCAATACCAAAATATCTGAAGGGTGAGAACCGATAAGAGAGCTCCAAATTCCAAGTATCAACAGTCAGGCCACCTGTCAACGACACGTTTTGATGTAAGAAATCCTCCTTATCATCTTCATTGCCTTTTGCCATACAAGCAGAGACGCTTGTAAAAAGACAAAGCAATATTAACACTACCCTATTCATTGCCTTCACATTGTTTTTTCTGCGTGCAAAATTAATAAGAATAGATGAAAATGACTATCTTGGCAACCATGAAAAAGACATGAAGCAACGAAACAAGAACATGAAGCAGACAATAACGGGAATGAACTATATAGATTGAATAATTGAGCCAATCAATTGCATGCAATAATAAAGGCGGACAGTGTCGCTGTCCGCCTCCTGCCTGTCATCAGTTCTTTGCACGACGCGCGGTATATGCCAACGATGTCTACGGCATATGCCAGCGATGTCTGCGGCATATGCCACGGAAGTCTGCGGCACATGCCACAGAAAAACACGGCATATACCACAGAAATGTGTGGCATATGCCGTGCATGCAGTAAAGGGCAGCCCGACGTTAATATCCAGCGTTCTGTTTCCAGTTGTTGTTCTGTTCGAGCGTGCTTTTAGGAATGGGGAAGATGCGGCATTCCTTATCGAATCGTGCTGTAGGGAATCCTTTTTTATGGAATCCGTACTCACTCTCAAAGGTTCCGAATCTAATCATGTCGTTGCGCCTCCAGTTCTCGTCAAAGAGCTCTCGTCCGCGCTCCTCCAAGATTTCGGAGAGCGAGGGCTGATGGTCCAAGAGGGGCGCGTGGACATAGGCGCGAATCTGGTTGAAGAGACTCTGCGGTGTGTCGCCGTTGGTGGCCTTGGCGCCACGCGTGATGGCCTCGGCCTTCTCCAACAGGATGTCGGCATATCGGAAGATGGGGACGTCGTTGCTCTGGTTGCGGTCGTTCTTATAGTCGCTGTCGATGATGAACCACTTCACCGACTTATAGCCTTGCGACCATCCCTTGACACTCTTTCCGCAGTCGAGGCGCTCGGGCTCCTTGTCTTTGGGGTCGAGTTCGATATTCTTTGTCAGCACTACGGGCACGCCCTTGTAGGTGTAGGGCTTGTCGGTCTTGGCAAAGGTCTTGGGGTCGAACATATAAATCTGCCCACCGATGATATTCTCGTTGCGGTCGTCGCCCTGAAGGTTAAACCTGTCCGCGCACTCCGGCGTCATGGAGAAGTTGCCCCCTGTTGAGAGCGACAGCACGGCGCCGTAATAGCCTGGTCCGCCATTACCATCGGAGAGTCCCTGGCGCCACGTCCGCGGGCGCCCGTAGATCATGCCTTTGGCAGAAGTCGTCTCATAGGGCAAGGCATAGATGAAGTCCTTAATCTGATAGCCGTTGGTGGGCCAGAACTTCGAGCGATAGCCGTTGGCCCCCGCTGAGAGACTGAACTCCCCGCTTTTGATGATGTCGTCGCAGAGTGCTACGACATCGTCGAGATGCGGGTTGACGGCCGTAGCGGCATCATACTGCGTGACATCGGGCGCCGTGTAGACGGGCCAGTTGATATACAACTTCGCCAGCAGAGCCTCCGCCATCCAGCGTGTCGGCTTGCCGTAGGTCGCCTCACTGTTCTCCGTGGTGAGCTGTGGAATGATCTCTTTCAGCTCTTTCTCTATATAGCGTGCCACGTCACCCCTTGGCTGCCGCTCCACGACGTCGTTGACACCGGGAATGCTGTCCAAGATGGGCACGTCGCCATAGCTGTCCATGAGTACAAAATGGAAGAAGGCGCGCATGGCCCTCGCCGAGGCGATACGGTCCTGGGCGGCTCCCTTTACCTTGAGGTCCGCAATGGCACGGTTGGCCTTTGTCACGCCAGCCTCGACATCATCGAACCATCCGATGCTCGGGTCAGCATAGTTGAAATTGTGCAGTGTGGGGTGCGAGAAGGTGGCACCATCGTAGTAGTCGCCCGAAAAGCTCAGGCCTACCCATTCGTCCGACGACAGCTCCTGGGCCTCCATGTAATGCAGGCCCCATGTGGTGCGAAGATGGAAGTAGACGTCGGCGAGCTCAGCCTGCTCCGAGACGTCGCTGTTAGGATAGCCGGTGTATTGTGACTCGACGTCAACATCCAGTCCGCCACACGACGTCAGCAACAACAGCGCCGTGAGGGTGTATATAATAATATGTCTCATTGATAAATCTTGGAATTAGAAATTAACCTTTACGCCCAACATAAAACTCCGTGTGTGGGGATAGAACGTCTCGCGGCGGTCCAGTCCGGGCTCTGTGCCGCTGAGCTCCACCTCCGGGTCAAGACCTTTGTAGCCGGTGATGGTGAAGACATTCTTCGCCGTGGCATAGACCTGCAGCGACCGCAGCCAACCTCCGAGATGGTTGAAGGTGTAGGCCACAGAGAGCGTGGCGAGGCGGAGATAGGAGCCACTCTCTAAATAGTAAGTGGAAGGAATGAAGTAGTTGGGGTCGTTGGGGAAAGCGGGGTCCTGGAGTGTCTCGCGCAGCACGTTCTTGCCACCGGAGAGGATGGACATGCACGAGAACTGCGCACGCGTGGAGTTCATAATCTTATTGCCGAGGTTGCCCTGGAAGAAGGCCGTAAGCGTGAGCTTCGAGAAGAGCGTCAGCGTGTTGTTCCAGCCATAGGTCAGCTTAGGCTGTGCGCACCCCACCTTCGTCTTGTCGGTAGGCACGGGCGATGTCGTCAGCTCTCCCGTGCGCTTGTTCGTCACGGGGTCGTGGACCCAATACTGCGAGACGCCATCACTGTTGCGCCCCGCCCACTCATAGGTGTAGAAGGTGCCGAGGGGCTCACCCTCCATAATGCGCTCCGTGGAGCCGTTGGCATACATGCCCGACACCAGCGGGTCCGCCGTCTCTACGTATTTCACGCTGTAGCGGCCCTTGGTGAGCTTGGTGACCTTGTTGGCGTTGTGGGAGAGGTTCAGGCTCGTCGTCCAGACAATATCCCGGCGGCTGACGGGTGTGGCGTTGAGCGTGAACTCCACACCTTTGTTGGAGATGTCGCCGACATTGGCCGTCAGCGTGCTGACGGGATAGATGCTCGTCGACACGGGATAGTTCCAGATGAGGTCCCAGGTCTTCTTGCTGTAGAACTCGATGGTACCATTGAGGCGGCTGTTGAAGAAGGCAAAGTCGAGGCCGATGTTGAACATTCCCGTGCTCTCCCACTTCAAGTCAGAATTGGCATTCTTGGTAGCCATGAGCTTGTAGTAGGTCGTCGTAGCGCCGTCGGGACTGGTATAGACGAAGCTGCTGCCCGTGTCGAGGCCATAGGTGGCGACAGCCGTATAGGCTCCGAAGCCTAAGGCGTTGCCGCTGACACCATAGCCAGCACGGAGCTTGAGCTGGTCGAAGAAGCTGTTCTTCATGAAAGGCTCCTCGCTGATATTCCAAGCTGCTGACACCGAGGGGAAGGTGCCCCAGCGGTGGTTCTTGCCAAAGACCGAGCTGCCATCGCGGCGCAGCGTGCCCTGGAGGATGTAACGACCGCGGTAAGCGTAGTTGACACGGCCATAGTAGGACTTGTTGCGGATGGTCTCCTTCACAGAGCCGTCGACATCGCTCATGCCATTGATGAGGTTGGCGTAAGAAAGGTTATGGAAGCCGATGGTGTCGTCATAGAAGTTGTGCACCGTCAGTCCGAAGCCGTCGTTGCGCATCTGCTGCTCATAGCTGTAGCCTAACATGATGCCGAGATGGTGGAAGCCGAAGTCATGGTTGTAGTTGACGTAGGTCTCGAAGTTGTGCTTGTTGCCGGAGGCTGTGGAGCGGTGGGCCTGCCCGTTGTAGCCTTTGACGATCTGCGACTGCGAGCTGTCATAGCTGCTGAACGTGCGCTGCGAGGTGTTATAGCTGTAGTCCGCATTCCACACGATGTCCTTGCCGACTTTCAGCGCCGCCTTGGAGATGAACTGCAAGCGCCGCCAGGTGAACTCGCTCTTGTCCTCGTTGACCATGGACAGCGGGTTGAAGTTGTGCGTGCCCACCTCCGAGTCAAACCAGGAGCCGTCGGCATTGCGTATGGGGTTGGTGGGAAGATAATAGTTCATGGCCTCCAGCACCGACTCACCGTTGGCATTGACCGGCACGCCATGTCCCGTTCCCGTCATGGCGTTGACGCCCGCGGTGAGGGTGAGGTGCTTCTTCAGGGCGTCCGTGGTGACGAGAGCCCGGCCGTTGGCCCGCTCCATCTTGGTGCCGCGCACCACGCCGTCGTTGTCGGAGTAGTTGAGACTGGCCATGAACTTCGTGTCGTCGTTGCCGCCACTGATGGAGAGGTTGTGGTTGAAGCTCACGCCGGTGCGCAGCACCTCATCCTGCCAGTCCACATCGGCGCCCTCGTCGTCGACGAGGAGGCCTGAAGCCCGCAGGTCAGCGGCAGAGGCCATGTCGAGCTTCTTCAGTACGCTACTGAGTGCGACATAACCATTATAGGTGATAGCGGTACGTCCCTTGCTGCCTTTTTTCGTGGTGATGATGATGACCCCGTTGGCAGCCTTGGAGCCATAGATGGCCGTTGCCGAGGCATCGCGCAGGACGTCGATGCTCTCGATGTCGTCGGGGGCTACCATGGAGATGTCGACTCCCGGAATGCCGTCGATGACATAATAGGGCTGCATGGCGTCGCCGGAGCGCAGCGACGAGGCGCCACGCAACGTGATGGACGGTGTGCCCGTGGGGTCGCCCGTAGAGGAGACGACGAGGCCCGCCACCTTGCCCTGCAGCATCTGCGCAGGGTCGGTGAAGACGCCCTGGTTGAGGTCCTTGGAACTGACGGTGGTGATGGAGGAGGTGACATCCTTGCGGCGCATGGTGCCATAGCCCACGACGACAACCTCGTCGAGGGTCTTGCGGTCTTCCTGCATGACGGCACTGCGCCCCGGCGAGATGGTCAGCGGCTCAAAACCTACATAGGTGAGCTTGAGCTTCGCCCCCGGCTTCACAGTCAAAGAATAGCGGCCATTGGCATCCGTCATCGTGCCATTGGTGGTGCCCTGCTCAACGACGCTGACACCAACTAACGGTTCTCCCTTGGTATCCGTAATAATACCTGTTTTTAGACTCTGCGCTTCTGCCGTTATGCTCATCAACAGCATTGCGGCAGCAGCAAAAAGTTTCGGCGTGCCTCCCGGCAGCCACGTTGAAATAGATAAATTCATTGGTTATCCTTTAAAGATGTGGCAAAATTAATATATTTTTAGCATTCCACCGCCGATTCAAGCCATTTTTAGCATACAAAGGAAAGAATAGAATAGATATACAATTAAAATACAGCGCATATAGTAAACTGTTAGCAAAAGCGGGGAGAGGCAATTGATTTTATCTGTTTTGCGCAACAAAACTAAAGATTTCACACAAAAAGATTTGCAAACGCTTGCATATATTCAATTAATATGCTAACTTTGCAGCGAAAATAAGCATAAATATACAGATGAACATCAAAGGGCATCGTTTAGAAACGATAAAAATGCTTCTCTCAAGCAAGGAAATCGGAAGTCAGGAAGACCTGCTTCACGAGCTGCACGACGAGGGCTATGCCATCACCCAGGCCACCCTGAGCCGCGACCTCAAGCAGCTGAAAGTCGCCAAGGCCGCAAGCATGAACGGGCAGTATGTGTATGTCTTGCCCAACGAGACGATGTACAAGCGCGTCCACACCCCGATGAAGGCCACCGAGATGATAGGTATCCCCGGCTTCCTAAGCATCAACTTCACCGGCAACTTAGGGGTGATCAAGACGCGACCGGGATATGCCAGCAGCATTGCCTATAATATCGACAACAGCGACATTCCCGAGATATTGGGCACGATAGCCGGCGACGACACCATATTTATAGCTGTCAGAGAAGGTTCTGACCACAACGCCATCATACAGGCACTTAGAGACAACATGATATTATAAGAGAAATGAAAGACGTAAAAGTTTTGGTTGCCGACGAAAGCCATATTAAATATGTCGACACGATTCTACAGACCATAGCCGATGCCGCCAAGGTTCGCGGTACCGGTATTGCCAAGCGCTCACCGGAATATGTAGCCACAAAGATGCGCGAGGCCAAGGCTGTCATCGCCTTGGACGGTGAGAAGTTTGCCGGATTCAGCTATATCGAGACGTGGGGCAACAAGCACTATGTCACGACATCGGGACTTATTGTCCATCCCGACTACCGCGGCATCGGCCTTGCCAAGCGCATCAAGAACATGACTTTTACGCTGGCACGCGTGCGCTGGCCGCAAGCCAAGATTTTCTCCCTGACCAGTGGCTCGGCCGTGATGAAGATGAACACCCAGCTTGGCTACCACCCCGTGACCTTCAACGACCTCACCGATGACGAGTCGTTCTGGCGGGGCTGTGAGGGATGCATCAACAAGGACATCCTGCACCGCACCAACCGGCAGTACTGCATCTGCACAGCCATGCTCTTCGACCCTGAGGAGCATCTCCCCGCCCGCATTCCCAAGGAGGTCATGGAGAGAATCAAGAAGATAGACGGCAAGGAATAAGCCGGAGACATATTTTATATAAGGTGTAGACATAAGATAATATGCCTGCCCCGCGTTGTTAATAATAGAAATTAAATACCAGAGATATGAAGAAGAAAGTTGTTGTCGCCTTCAGCGGCGGTTTGGATACATCGTATACCGTGATGAAACTCTCCCAGGAAGGTTGGGATGTCTATGCAGCCTGTGCCAACACCGGCGGTTTCAGCCCTGAGCAGCTGAAGAAGAATGAGGAGAATGCCTACAAGTTAGGAGCGGTGAAGTACGTCACCCTCGACGTCACTCAGGAGTACTATGCTAAGAGCTTGAAATACATGATTTTCGGCAATGTGCTGCGCAACAACTGCTACCCCATCTCCGTATCTTCAGAGCGCATCTTCCAGGCCATCGCCATCGCGCGCTATGCCAACGAGATCGGTGCCGACGCCATCGCCCACGGCTCTACGGGAGCCGGCAACGACCAGATACGTTTCGACATGACTTTCCAGGTTCTCGCCCCCAAGGTGGAGATTATCACGCTGACCCGTGACAAGGAGCTGTCGCGTAAGGAAGAGGTGGACTACCTCAACGCCCATGGCTTCTTCGCCGACTTCACCAAGCTGAAATATAGCTACAATGTCGGCATCTGGGGCACGAGCATCTGCGGTGGCGAGCTCCTCGACCCGACACAGGGTCTGCCCGAGAGTGCGTATCTGAAGCATGTCACCGCCCAGGAGCCGGAAGCCGAGCTGCGCATCACCTTCAAGGAGGGTGAGATAGACGCCGTCAACGGCGAGCATTTCGACGACAAGGTGAAAGCCATTCAGAAAATTGAGGAGATAGGCGCCAGCTATGCCATCGGCCGCGACTGCAACGTCGGCGACACCATCATCGGCATCAAGGGCCGTGTGGGCTTCGAGGCTGCCGCACCAAAGCTGATCATCGAGGCGCACAGACTCTTGGAGAAGTCGACACTGAGCAAATGGCAGCAGTACTGGAAAGACCAGATTGCCAACTGGTACGGCATGTTCCTCCACGAGAGCGAGTACTTAGAGCCGGTGATGCCCGACATGGAGGCCTTCCTCACTTCCTCGCAGCGCCACGTCAACGGTACGGCCATCCTCAAGCTCCGCCCCTACAGCTTCCAGACTGTCGGCGTAGACTCTCCCGACGACCTCACCAAGTCGAAGCTCGGTGAATATGGTGAGATGAACCATGGCTGGACGGCTCAGGACGCCAAGGGCTTCATCAAGATTCTCTCCACACCGCTCAAGGTCTACTATGGCATACACCCTTTCAGTGAAGAGAAAAGAGGGGAGAGTGAAGAATCATAATGCTTTCCAATTAAAAGAAAAAAAAGAAAGGCCTTCAGTGAAGAGGGAAGAGTGAAGAGTGAAGAATCATAATGCTCAACCCAAATATGAGCTGTAAAGGCTGTAATATTTATACGATAAAAGCATAAAGCAATGGATCCGAATCCTGATGGCTACAAAAGGAGTAACTGATTATTGGCTTCATCTATTGTCAGATACAGGATTCATTGATGATAAGATGTTTGAAAGTATGTCTGCTGACTGTAATGAGTTGATAGCCATGCTCATCTCATCAATAAAAACGTCCAAACAGAGATACATTAAACAGGATATTAAAGGTTATGCAATTTGATTCATCCCTCCTCACTCCTCACTCCTCACTTATAAAAGTAGGAATTTTCGGTGCTGCCGGCTATACCGGCGGCGAGCTGATCCGTCTCCTCGTCCATCATCCCGGTGCCGAGATCGTCTTCGCCAACAGCGAGAGCAATGCGGGCAATCCCGTGACCGACGTCCACGAGGGACTCTATGGCGATACCGACCTGGTCTTCACCAAGGACATGCCGTTCAGCGACGTGGATGTCGTCTTCTTCTGCTTCGGACACGGTAAGAGTGAGGCTTTCATGCAAGCCCACGACATTCCCGAAGGCGTGAAGGTCATCGACCTGGCTCAGGACTTCCGCCTGGCTCCACAGACGCTGACCCACACCCAGCACCCCACCGCCGAGGCCCACGACTTCGTCTACGGTCTGCCGGAAATCAACCGTGAGCAGATCGCCCATGCCGACCATGTCGCCAATCCCGGATGCTTTGCCACCTGCATCCAGCTCGGACTGCTCCCCGCTGCCAAGCTCGGGCTGCTGACCTCCGACGTCAGCGTCAACGCCATCACAGGCTCCACGGGCGCCGGTGTGAAGCCCGGCGCTACGACCCACTTCTCGTGGCGTGTCGACAACCTCAGCATCTATAAAGCCTTCCGCCACCAGCATGTGCCGGAGATCAGGCAGAGTCTGAAGCAGGTGCAGGGGCATCTTGAAGCCGCCATCGACTTCATCCCCTACCGTGGCAACTTCGCACGCGGCATCTTCGCCACAGAGGTGGTAAAGCTCGACGGCAACACCGACGCCGAGACCATCGTCAACGGATACAAGGACTTCTATAAGGACCAGCCGTTCACCCACTACGCCGACAAAGCCATCGACCTCAAGCAGGTGGTGAACACCAACAAGGCCCTCGTACACTGCGACATCATCGACGACAAGCTGCTCGTGACCTCGTGCATCGACAACCTGCTCAAGGGCGCTGTCGGCCAGGCCGTGGAGAATATGAATATTATGTTCGGTATCGACGAGAGGGCCGGACTGAATCTTAAGGCAAACGCATTCTAAATGGAATTATTCAAAGTATACTCGCTCTTCGACGTCAACATCGTCAAGGGCAAAGGCGCCCGCGTCTGGGACGACAAAGGACAGGAATACCTCGACTTCTATGGTGGTCATGCCGTCATAAGCATCGGACACAGCCACCCACATTATATAGAGTGTCTGTACAAGCAGGTGCAGAACATCGGCTTCTACTCCAACAGCGTCATCAACACACTGCAACAGCAGCTTGCCCACCGCTTGGGTAAGATAAGTGGCTATGACGACTACAGCCTCTTCCTCATCAACAGCGGTGCCGAGGCTAACGAGAACGCCCTCAAGCTGGCCAGCTTCCACAATGGCCGCAAGCGTGTCCTCGCCGCCAGCCACTCTTTCCACGGCCGTACGTCGTTGGCTGTAGAGGTCACCGACAACAAGAAATACCTCGCCCCCATCAACGACAACGGTCACACCACCTTCCTGCCGATGAACGACCTCCCGGCCTGGGAGGCAGAGCTGGCAAAGGGCGATGTCTGCGCCGTCATCCTGGAGTGCATCCAGGGCATCGGCGGCTGCATCATGGCCACATCGGAGTTTGCACAGGGGTTGGCTAAGGCGTGCAAGAAATATGGCACTGTGCTCATCTGCGACGAGATACAATGCGGCTACGGACGAAGCGGCAAGTTCTTCGCACACCAGTGGCTCGGCATCAAGCCCGACCTCATCACCGTGGCCAAGGGCATCGGCAATGGTTTCCCCATGGCCGCCGTTCTCATCTCACCGGACTTTGAGGCTGTGCCCGGACAGCTCGGCACCACCTTTGGTGGCAGCCATCTGGCCTGTGCCGCCGCACTCGCCGTTCTCGATGTCTTTGAGAAAGAAAACCTCGTAGAGAATGCCCACGAGGTGGGCGAATACTTCCTCGACCAGCTGCGTCTCCTGCAACAGACCAACAGCCATATCCTGGAGGTGAGAGGCCGCGGACTGATGATAGGTCTCGTCCTCGACCAGCCGCATAAGCTCATACGCCAGCGCCTCATCCACGAACAGCATATCTTCACGGGCTGCGCCGGTACGAATATCCTGCGTATCCTGCCGCCGTTGATGATTACCAAAGCTGACGTTGACGACTTTATCTACAGACTGAAAAACGTTCTTGAATCATGAAAATAGCAATCATAGGAGCTGGGGAGATGGGCGGCGCTTTTGCCGCCGGTCTCCTCAAAAGTGATATCTTCCGGGCCGACGACATCACCGTCGCCAACCCCCACGAGAACAAACTCGAAAGATTTGCACAGTCCGGCGCTAGCGTGACCACCGACAACAAAGTGGCCATCGCCGGTGCCGACTATATCGTCATAGCCGTGAAGCCCAAAGTGGTGAAAACCGTCATTGACGAAATAAAAACCGACATGGACTACAACTCGCAGACCATCATCAACATGGCTGCCAGCATCTCCATCGCCCAGCTCAGCGAATGGCTGGAAGAGGGAGGAAAAGTGCCTGACATCGTGCAGGCCCTGCCAAACATCGGCATCGCCGAGCGCGCGTCGATGACATTTCTCTCCCCCAGCCGTCAGGCGGAGAAGAACCTCAGTAAAGTAGAGGCCATCTTCAACAGCGTGGGCAACAGCCTCGTTGTCGACGAGAGTCTGCTGTCCTCGGGCACCGCTCTCTCCGGCTGTGGCATCGCTTTCATCATGCGCTTCGTGCGTGCCGCTTCAGAAGCCGGCGTGGAGTTAGGATTCAAAGCCAACGACGCCAAAGATGTCGTGCTTCAGACCATGCTCGGCGCTGTCAGGCTGCTACAGGCCAACGGTGGTAACCCCGAAGCCGAGATAGACAAGGTGACGACACCGGGCGGCATGACCATCCGTGGCCTCAACGCCATGGAGCAGGCAGGCTTCACCAATGCCGTGATACAAGGATTTAAAGGCTGTCTGAAATGAAGAGAATCGTCGTCAAAGTAGGCAGCAACGTCCTCACACGTCCCGACGGCAACATCAACGTCACGCGTATGTCGGCCATCGTAGACCAGATTGTCTGGCTGCGGAAGCACGGCTATGAGGTCATCCTCGTCTCCTCAGGCTCTATGGCCAGCGGGCGAGGCGAGGTGCATGTCGACCGCAAGCTCGACAGCGTACAGCAGCGCCAGCTCTTCTCGGCCGTGGGCCAGGTGAAGCTCATCGGACTCTACTACGACCTGTTCAGAGAATACGGTGTCAACATCGGGCAGATGCTGACGATGAAAGAGAGCTTCGCCACACGTGGCGAATACCTCAACCAGCGGTCGTGCATCTCCGTGATGCTGGAGAGCGGCATCCTGCCCATCATCAACGAGAACGACCCTGTCAGCGTGACAGAGCTGATGTTCACCGACAACGACGAGCTCGCCGGGCTCGTGGCCTCAATGATGAATGCCGAGACCCTCGTCATCCTCTCCAATGTTGATGGCATCTATAACGGCGACCCTAAGCAGAAGGGCACCAGAGTGATACCGATGGTCAACTACGACCGTGACTTAGGAGAATATATCCAAGATACCAAGAGCGGCTTCGGGCGCGGTGGCATGATGACAAAGGCCAAGATAGCCAGCAAAGTGGCTGACGAAGGCATCAAGGTCATCATCGCCAACGGACAGTCGGTGAATATCCTCGTCAACCTGGCCGAGCACCCGCAGCAGACCATGCACACCGAGTTTCGTCCTAACCCCAATCCTACTTCGAGAATCAAGAAATGGATTGCCCACAGCGAGAGCTTCGCACAAGGCAGCGTGCATATCAATGCCAAAGCTGAGGAGGCCCTCAAGGGCGACAAGGCCGTCAGCCTGCTCCCCGTCGGCATCACAGCCATAGACGGCGACTTCGAGGAGGGCGACATCATCGACGTTGTCAATACGGAAGGGAAGGTGATAGCCTTAGGACGCAGCGGCTATAACGCCGCCGAGGCCAGGAAGGTCATCGGACAGCATGATGTCAAGCCCATGATACACTACGACTACCTCTACATGGAATAAAGATATGCTTCAACAATTCATCAATGCCAAGCATGCCAGCCGCTCTTTGCAGCTGATGACCGACGACAAGCGCAACGAGATTCTCAATGCCGTGGCCGATGCCATCGACCGGGAGATTCCCACCCTCCTTGCCGCCAATGCCCAAGACCTTGCCCGCATGGACAAGGCCAACCCCATGTATGACCGTCTGCTGCTCACCGCCGACCGTCTAAAAGGTATCGCTGCCGACATGCGCCATGTCGCTACCCTACCCTCTCCCTTAGGGCGCACCCTCAAGGACAAGACGCTCGCCAACGGCCTGCACCTGCGCCGCATCAGCGTACCATTCGGTGTGATAGGTATGATTTATGAGGCACGCCCGAATGTCACCTTCGATGTATTCTCCCTCTGTTTCAAGAGCGGCAACGCCTGCGTGCTCAAAGGCGGCAAGGACGCTGAGGAGTCGTGTAAGGCAGGAGTAGAACTGATAAAAGATGTGCTGAAAGCACATGGTGTGGATACGGGTGCCGTAGAGCTGCTGCCCTTCACCCACGAGGCTACGGGCGCCATGCTCCAGGCTGTGGGCTACATCGACCTCTGCATCCCCCGCGGTGGCAAGCGCCTCATCACTTTCGTCCGCGACAATGCCAAGGTGCCGGTCATAGAGACGGGAGCCGGGGTCGTGCACTGCTACTTCGACGAATACGGTGACTTAGCGAAAGGACAGCGCATCATCGACAATGCCAAGACACGGCGCTGCAGCGTCTGCAACGCCCTCGACACCATTATCCTGCACGCCTCACGGCTGGCCGACCTGCCACAGCTCGTCATGCCGTTGGCCACGAAGGGCGTCAAGCTCCATGCCGACGGGAGAGCTTACAAAGCCCTCAAAGGCTATTACCCTCAGGAGTTGCTGACAGAAGTTACCGCCGACGACGCTCAAGGGACTTGGAACACAGAGTGGCTCAGCTTGCAGGCTGGCGTCGTCACGGTGGACAGCCTCGACGAAGCCATTGAGCATATCGCCACCTACGGCAGCGGCCACAGCGAGAGCATTGTAACAGAGAACGCTGACAATGCCCGCAAATTCGAGGACAGGGTCGACGCTGCCTGTGTCTATGTCAACGCCGCCACAAGCTTTACCGACGGCGCTCAGTTCGGCCTCGGCGCTGAGATAGGCATCTCGACACAGAAGTTAGGAGCCCGCGGACCTATGGCCTTGGAGGAGATAACAACCTATAAATGGCTCATTGAGGGCAACGGACAGATAAGAGGAAAGTGAAGAGGGAAGAGAGGAAAGTGAAGAGTGATGAGTGATAAACGAATAAGTAGAAGTTTATAATAAAGGATTAAGAATATGCGGACATTTTTCGACGTACAAGACATTGGGAGTTTAGATGCGGCCTTGAAGGAAGCATTGGAGGTGAAACAGAACCGGTTCGGCTATCAACAGTTGGGTAAGAACAAGACCCTGCTGATGATATTCTTCAATAACTCCCTGCGCACCCGTCTCTCTACCCAGAAGGCAGCCATGAACTTAGGCATGAACGTCATCGTCCTCGACGTCAACGCCGGTGCCTGGAAGCTGGAGACAGAGCGTGGCGTCATCATGGACGGAGACAAGAGCGAGCACCTCTTAGAGGCTATCCCCGTCATGGGCTGCTACTGCGACATCATCGCCGTGCGCTCCTTTGCCGGTCTCTCCGACCGCGACTACGACTATGCCGAGACCATCGTCAACCAGTTTGTGAAATACTCCGGACGCCCCGTCGTGGCTATGGAGACCGCTACCGTACACCCCCTGCAGGCCTTTGCCGACCTGATTACCATCCACGAGAAATGGAATGAGATAAAGGCAGGGAAGGGCGGACGCCGTCCGAAAGTTGTCATGACATGGGCTCCCCACTGCCGTGCGCTGCCCCAAGCCGTGCCAAACTCGTTTGCACAGTGGATGAACGCTGCCGACGTCGACTTCACCATCGCACAGCCTAAGGGCTACGAACTCGACCCGAAGTTTGCCGGTGATGCCAAGGTCACCTACAACCAGCGAGAGGCCCTCGAAGGTGCTGACTTCGTCTATGCCAAGAACTGGAGCTGTCCGGGGGTCGCCAATAAGGCTGACTACGGAAAGATACTCTCGAAAGATATGTCGTGGACTGTCGACAGCGAGCATATGTCATGGACCGACGACGGCTACTTCATGCACTGCCTGCCTGTGCGCCGTGGCCTTATCGTGACAGACGATGTCATAGAGAGCCCGCACAGCCTCGTCATACCTGAGGCCGCCAACAGAGAGATTTCTGCTGAGGTTGTACTTAAACGCGTGCTCGAAAGCCTGTAAAGGGCTCAAAAGAGCATAAAAGACACCTATAAGGAGGCCCAAACCGGCCTCTTTTTTTTATAAATACCTATTATTGGGTATTCCTTTTCGCCCTAAAAGTAGCAGAAAAGTCTTAACTTTGCATCTATTAATAAAGCTACACAAAGTTTTTACTTTTCACACATTCCTTATGGCAAAGAGAATACTCCTCTCCATTTTCCTTCTCTTATCGGTGCTGACGGCCTCAGCCCACAAGGTGTCGTTGTCCGTAAAAGACAAGACTACCGGTGAGCCCGTTCTCATGGCCACGGCAAGCATTCCCTCACTAACCGCCTTTGCCGCTACCGACATCGACGGCAAGGCGTCCTTCGACAATGTCCCGGAAGGAACCTATCTGCTGAAGATAACCTATGTCGGCTATCAAGAATATACCACGACGCTCAAAGTCGCCGCGGATGTGAAGCTCGACATCCGTCTCACGCCCACGTCTCTGGCGCTGCACGAAGTCGTCGTCACTGCCAAGCAGAATGCCGCCGGGTCCTCGACAAGCAGTCTCATCGGCAGGCAGGCCATCGACCACCTGCAGGCAGCATCGCTCGCTGATGTCATGCAGCTCATTCCCGGACAGCTCATACAGAACCAGGACCTCACCGCACAGAGCAATCTTCAGCTCCGCACCCTCGTCAACAATAACACGAGTGCTTTTGGCAGCAGCGTCATCATGGACGGGGTGCCAATGAGCAACAACGGAGCCCTGAGTCAGGGCAGCTTCAATGCAGCCGCCTTCACCGGTACGGACCTGCGTCAGATCTCTGCCGACGACATCGACAACGTGGAGGTCATCCGTGGCATCCCGTCAGCAGAATATGGCGACCTGACCAGCGGACTCGTCGTCGTACACACCAAGGCTGGCGTAACGCCATGGCAGGTGAAAGGCAAGATAAGCCCCGTGCTGCAAAACTACTCCTTAGGCAAGGGCTTCAGCCTGGATCGTGCCGGCATTCTGAACTTCAACTTCGACTATGCCAAGGCCTGGGGGGACCCCCGCGAGAAGACGCGGTCGTATGGCCGCTATACGGGGAGCCTGGGCTACAGCTATGACATCACACGCCGATGGCATACCGACACCAAGCTGCGCTTTCTCTATGCCCGCCAATGGAGTGGAAACGACCCTGATGCCAAGCAGGACGGCAGTGAGAATAAGAACACAAACGCTACCTTCGCGCTTACCCATAACGGCAGACTGAACATCGACAAGGCGCTTGCGCGCACACTGTCGTACACCTTCGGTTTCAACTACGGGTGGCAGGACACGAAGAATACCGGCTATGTAGGGACCGCGAACACCGCCATACTCACAGCTCGTGAGACCGGATACTACAGCGTGCCATGGATTTACGGCAGCTATCTCGCTACTGGCTATACAGCGTCGAGACCCTGGAATATCTTCGCAAAGGTCAACGACGCCTTCTATCTGCGCGCTGGCAAGACAAGACAAAATTTCAAGATAGGACTGGAATACCACTACGACAAGAACAGCGGTAAAGGCTACTATAATGCTGACGACAGCCGTCCTTACCGTCCCAATGCCGACGGACGTCCCCGAGCTTTCAAAGATATTCCCGGCCTGCACCAAGTCAATGCCTATGCCGAAGACAACTTCATCTGGAATCTCAACAAGTTCAACCAGCTCAGAGCTCAGTTTGGCCTGCGCTTCACCGCGTTGCAGCCAGCATCGGATATTGCCACCTATGCGCTGAGCCCCCGCTTCAACATGAGTTTTGCCGTGACAAGATGGCTCGACCTCCGCGCCGGGATAGGACTCAACAGCAAGACGCCCGGTCTGGACTACCTCTATCCCGACAAGATTTACCAGGACCGACTTGCCGCCAGCTACATGCCACAGGATGACGCTGCCGCCCAGCTGCTCGTCTACCACACAGAAGTCAGTGAGGTGAAGAAGAACAAGAGTCTCAAGAATGCCACCACAACGAAGATCGAAGGCGGCATAGACATCCGTCTGCCCTGGGGAGGCAAGCTCAGCGTCCTGGCCTACCAAGACCGGACACCGAAGGGATTTGGAGCACTGACCTCCTACCGCGTCTATGAGTCCAATTACTATGACCTCTCCCATGGACTTGTTGTGACGCCCGGCGCCGCCACAACCATCAACTATGACGACCCGGCACGCAAAGATATTGTCTTCATGTCGAACGGCAGCGTGGGCAATACAAGCGCTACGGTCAACAAAGGCATAGAATTCGACTTCGACTTTGGTGAGATAAAGCCCATCCATACCACATTCTATTTCAGCGGTGCCTATTCCCGTACGAAGACTTGGAGCACAAACATCGGAGCCGCTAACGTGAAGACAGCTCTGCTGCCAAGTTCGTACAACGCCTATAATCTGACGCCGTTTAAGGTTGTCTACCCCACAGGCGAAGACTATGACTACGATGAATACCGCCGTTTCCTCAACACCCTGCGCATCGTCACAAATATTCCCCGGCTGCGCATGGTGGCATCCTTTACGGCTCAGGTCATCTGGCAGGACTGGCGCGAGAGCTGGTCGCAAGACAAGCAAGCAACAGGCTGGATAGACACCAACTTAGACTACCATGCCATCACACCTGACATGCGGTCTGGATTCATCGGACTCGACGGCAGCTACTACGCCACCATGCCCGCCGGACAGCAGGGAATCAGTATCAGCGACCTCGACACCAAAGCTAACAACGCCGGACCGTCGAAGACGCCATCAACATGGAACCTCTCTGCAAGGGTAACAAAAGAGCTCGGAAACTTCGGCGGACTGTCGCTGTTTGTCAACAACTGCCTCTTCTACGAGCCCTATCTCAAAGGCAACAACACCTCTACCCTCTCACAGCGTAATACCAACAACTTCAGCTATGGCGTAGAGCTTTACTTCAACCTTTAATATCCACTATGATGAAGAAAACATATATCTGGCTTTTTGCTTCCGTACTATGCATGGCCTCCTGCGTCGACTATGATGACACGACCCAGGCCGTCGATGTTGACGTCCACCTGCTCATGCCCAAGGAGTTCATCTCCACCGACTATGAAGGGCATACCGTCACCCTCTCACAGTCGGGCGGTCAGTCACAGCAGGCGCTGACCGATGCTGACGGCATCGCACACTTCAAAGGCGTCATCCCAGACGTCTACACCCTCACAACATCATGGAACCTGACAAGCAATGCGTATAAACAGTATACTGGCGACGACCAGGTCAACGACGGGGCCGTTGTCAGCGGCACGCTCGTCAACAGCCTTATCGGTACAGAGGCGCTCACAACCCTGCAGCTGCCTACCCAACTCTCCATCAGCCGATCCCTCGTCATCAGTAAAGTCTATTATGCGGGGACAAAGAATGATGCCAACCGCAACTACAACGCAGACCAGTACATTGAGCTCTACAACCAGAGCGACAACACCATTGACGTGGCGGGGCTCTGCATAGGAATCGTAGAAAGCGACTCGAAAGGTTGGAGCACCGACTATCTCAATGCTGAACATCCTGACTCCACGGCGCTCAAACAAATCTTCCGCTTCCCAAATATCACGAAAGAGATTGCGCCGGGAGGGACTGTTGTCATAGCCAACAGCGCCATCGACCACTCTACGGCCGGGTCAGCCTCCTCGCCCAACCTCCTCGATGCAGACTACGATGTCAACGATACGCGCACACGTAATGCCTTCATCAACAACCCCGCCGTCCCGGATATGGAGGTTCTCTACAGCTTCAGCGCCTCGCTGAACTATATGAATCTGCTGAGCGGTGGTCCTAACAGCATCGTCATCTTCCGTGCCTCTGAAGACGAGATAGCGGCTTGGCCACTCATCTACGCCTACGGCAAGACAAAGGGCTCACAGTATAAGCTCATTCCCAACGCCGTTATCACCGATGCCGTAGAGATATTGAAATACACCAACCGAGGCACGGTTGATGTCGACACCAAACGTCTCGTCAACAGCCTTGACGCCGGATACACATACATCAACTCCGTAACGGGATACAACGGCGAGACCGTCGTAAGGAAAATATCCAACCGAACGGGTAAAGACGGTCATAAGATTCTCACGGACACCAACAACAGTAGCGCCGACTTTGAAGTCATAACAGCAGCAAAGCCACGCAACTACGATTATTAACAGCCCCACCACTCAGCAATTATGAATAAGACAACCACAAGGATATTCACGCTTTCATGCCTTCTGTCTCTATCGCTTGGCAGTCAAGCACAACGTCTGACAGACAAAGGCGCCTACCTCTACAGCGATGCCACACAGCTCTGGCGGCTCACAGAGAACGCCGCCGGGCTCTCCGCAGACTCTGCCCATGGACGCGGGATTGCCGCCGTGGACTACAATCACCACAATGGCAACCTCCATCGCGTGCAGGAAGGCGGAATGAGCAACGACCTGACTTTCTTCACCGAAAGCTACCAGCGGCTCAGCCGTCTTTTCTATGGCTACGGACGCTTCAGCTTCAACACCGGCCGCACCCATGACAGAGCCTGGAGCGACGTCCGCCGCTCGTACAACAGCGACCCATACTTCTCCGGGTCTGCAGTAAAAGGCAAGTACGACCGGCAGGACATCGACCTCACCGCAGCCCTCGGCACCTGCAACTTTGGCCCTTGGCGCTTTGGCGTGAGACTCGACTATCGTGTCGGCGACCTCAGCCGCCTAAGAGACCCGAGGAGCAGAAGTCAGATGCTGCAATACCAGGTTACGCCAGCCATCACATTCTCCTTTGGAAACAACGCCATAGGACTGGCCGGACACTACAACAGATATAAAGAGAAAATACCCAACATTCAGACCGTGCAGACCGATGCCTCTTTGGTGTACTACACCATGACAGGCTTGGAGAACGCATTAGGCATCACGAATGGATACAATGCCTTTCAACGGGAATGGGTCAACCACAAGTTTGGCGCTGAGTTGTCGTATGCTTATAAGAACAGCAACGTCTACTCACTGTCAAGATTTACCATAGACCGCGGCAACGAGGATATCTACGGCCAATATAAGTATGAGCCGGGACACTACCGGCAGTATATCTTTGGCTTCTCAACCCTCAACCGCATCAAAGCAGGCCGATTCATCCACGAGGCAGACTTCGGCGCAGGCTACGAGCAGGCTTATGCTGATGAATATCGGCAGGAGCTGGAGACGACAACGGATCCGGAGACAGGACTGAACAGCTATCATTATGCCACACTGCTGACATTTAAGAAGCGCTATCAGGTCAACGTCCTCAACCTCAACCTCCGCTACCGCCTCGATATTACCGATGGCGAGGCCTTGCGCGGATATATCGGAGCTGACGGGGCTTTAGCAACGACACGCAACAAATACCTCCTTCACACCTCCCGCTTCAAATACGAATACATGGACTGGAGTGTGAACGGCGGATATGGCTTTATGAAAGGAAGACTGTGGGCAGAAGCCAAGGCCGGGCTGCATACGTCTCTGAAAAATGAACTGGCGCTCTATGATGCCACGACAGACTATGCTGTCAATGTGCTTATCCCTGACCAAGATTATTATGGCGCCAACTGGTGGACAGGGCACGTGCAGCTGGCCTACCAGTTTCCGCTGACCATAAAAAAGACACATGCAATGTGGTTTATAAAAGCTTACGGCGACTACGCCCACGCCAACAACCACCTGCATGCGTCTACCATAGGAGTCTCGTTAGGACTCTACTATTAAGAAGTATTCTACTAAAAGCTGAACGTGCGGGTCTTCCACCCGTCGTAAGTATTCAATGACAACTGGACAACATCTCCAGTTGTCATTTTTTGTGTAGGGATACTGACGAAGACCGTTGCTTTATAATATTGTGGAGCTCCGCCTTGGTCATGCAACAACTTATAATAATAGGTGTGATGACCATTTCTATTCTCTTTCACGCTATCGCAGACCAAGCCCAAAGCTTGTTTGGCATCGACATTATCAGCGACACCCGTCATCAGCGCTAAACGAAGGTTGGCGTAACTGCCATTGCGACTCGTCCAAGAACTCTGAAAATGAACGGGGTCGGTCACAATAGCCTGCTGCTCGCTTCTGGTCTGCGCCTTCAGCACATAGACCTGTCCTGCCGTCAGAGGCTCCACACTCATACGCTGGCCGTCAGCGGTGCTGTCGCTGATGTTATAATACAGCAAAGCCCTGTAGGATGTATCAGGCTCAGAAATCCACGACACAGCAAAAGGCTGAGTGAAAGTCAGACTAACGCCATCATCGGTGAGAGCCGACACCACACGGCCATTGCCATCTGTCGTTGCCTCTACGAAGTCGGCCCTCAGATAGCTGTAACGAGAGTCACCACTATCGTAAGGGTCATTGGTGCAAGAGGCAACGACCAACAGCATGAGCAGTAAGGAAGTCCACGTGAACTTCATACCGCCTTTATTTCATAAAGTTGAACTTGCTGAAGAACTGCTTCCACCGGCCTGTCCCCTCGTTGGCTGTGATGTAGTTGCGAGTGGGATAGGCGTATTGCGTCAGCAGGCAGCGACGCAGGAAAGCCTCATCTTTGTGCTCTATATCTATGAGCGCCAGACGGCTGACGATGTATTCCTCAAACTGGTCGTACTCCTCCGGCGTATAGTGGTCGGTATACATGTTCGTATTCTGAATCATGTCAAGAGCGACATAGTTCTGAGGATACAACAGATAGTTCTTGTGTATCTCTTGGTCGATATGCTGCGCTATCTCCTCGAACATCTTGTTGCGCGGCTGCTCCTGGTCTACGGTCTGCAACCAATCATCGATGCAGGGAGCAAGATTGTAATGGATATGCCCTTTATAGCCTCTGATGCCCACGTTCATGCTCTCCAAGTCGTCACCCGGGCCTTTCTTCCAATAGGGCAGGTCACGGCGGAGCTGATATTCACGCGCCTTGAGGTAGTCACAAGGATCATACTGGTATGAAATGGACACCGGCACGATATGCAGCTGTGTGAGGCTGTCGATAATTGTTCCCTCTCCTCCAAAGGCCATCATCTTTAGAATTGCCGTCTGCGTGAGGTCGTTGCTGTTCTTGGCGCGCCCCTGGCGCTGTGCTATCCAAATGTTGTCATGCTTCTGGGAAATGACAAAGTGCATATACTCAGACATACGCTTGCTGGCACGCAGCATCTCCGAGGACTTCAGCGTACGCTCCACGGTGAAGGTCTTGTTGATACGAGCCAATGTGCGCACCCAGTCCAGTTGCAGCAGATTGTCACCGATGGCTATCTCACAGGTTGTGCCAAAGCCAACGTCGATGAGCAGCTTGTCAAGGAAAGCGGAGTCAAGGACTATATCCCGGTGGTTGCTGACAAAAGTGTAGCGGTTGTGAATGTCAACCTGATAACAGTTGATGTCGATGCCCGTGCTCTGTGTCTGAATAAGATGTTCGAGGATAGGATAGCAGAAGGCACGCTGAAACTCCAAATTGGTTTTGCAAGCATGCATCTTCTTGCTGACCGCCTCGATGGGAACATTGGGATAGATATAAGCCAAGACAGGCTTAAAGGCGTCGTCAGCCAACAGTTTATCGTAAGCCGCTGACAACTCCTCGGGCTCTAAAGGCCTTATGGGGTCAAATTCTGATGGTACTTTCATAGCTGATTAAGTTTTATTTCTTTGTATTCTCTCCGGCAATCACAAGTTCAATGCCCAGCTCTTCAACCTGGTCTCTGATATTCTGGGGCAGGCGGCTGTCAGTGATAATCATGTCCACCTCTTCCATATTGCAGATTTTGGCAAATCCCCGCCGACCAAACTTCGTACTGTCGGCCAAGACGATTATCTTTTGCGCTGTATTCATCATCGCTCGGTTAATCTCTGCTTCGCGCATATCCGTTGTGGAGATGCCAAAGTCCAGGTCAATGCCATCAACGCCAAGGAAGAGCTTACTAAAAGAGAAGCCTGCAAGAATCATCTCTGCATATTTTCCCACGACAGACAAGCTGGTATGTCTGACATTGCCACCGAGCTGTATCAGCTCCACATTGTCAAGTGGTGCCAAAGCCTCAGCAGCCTGAAGCGAGGCCGTGACAACGGTCAAGCGACTCGTCGGGTGAATGCTGCGCGCAAGAGCGTGGATGGTCGTACCGGAAGCCAGCACTATAGAGTCATCGGGAGTGATAAGCTTGGCAGCCTCCGCTCCTATCTGTATCTTCTCTTCTGTGCTGAGTTTTTCTTTTTCGTTGACGGTTCTGTTGTTGGTAAAAGGATTGATGAGGATTGCCTTGCCGTGGCTTCGATAGAGCTTTCCCTCTTTCTCAAGCTCCGTAAGGTCTTTACGAATTGTTACCGACGACACATCGAGCTGAGCCGAGAGGTCAGTAACCTGCACAGAGCCTGACTTCATCAGGTTGTCCAGTATTGCATTTTGTCGTTCGTCCTTGGTCATTTGAGTCAAACTATAGGGTGATTTAACATGACAAAGATAATATTTCTTTTACAAATTGCGCCTCTTTCTATTGTTTTATATAGAATATTAACAACTGTCGGCATATTTTTTAACATTACCGCTTAGAAAGGACAACTTTGCAACCAAGTTGCAATCCATTCGCCGTAACTTTGCACCAGAAAAAGAAAACAGATTTTTATGGACAAAAGAAAGCTACTTAGAATTCTTCTTACTGCCGTACTGCTCTTTGCCGCCTGGATGGTGACGAAATTGTACCCTATGCCCGTTTGGGGCCAGTTGTGTGTATTTCTCATTCCTTACATTCTCATCTCTTATGATGTGATAGGAGAAGCCATCGAGGAGGGTATCGAGGAGCGCAACCCTTTCAACGAGGACTTCCTGATGTGTATCGCCACCATCGGCGCGCTGCTCATTGGTTTCTTGCCAGGAGCTGAGTCACAGTTTCCGGAAGCCGTCTTCGTCATGCTCTTCTTCCAAGTTGGCGAACTCTTTGAGGATTATGCCGAAGGAAAGAGCGAGAGAAGCATCAAGGCGTTGATGGACATACGTCCTGACTCGGCCAATGTAGAGCGCGAGGGGAAGATTGCCGTCGTAGCTCCCGCAGAAGTCAAGACCGGAGAGATTATCATCGTCAAACCCGGAGAGCGGATTCCTATTGACGGAGAGATTATAGAAGGGGAGTCGAGCCTGAACACTGTAGCGCTGACGGGCGAGAGCGTGCCCCGCGAGGTCGTCATCGGCGATGAGGCCATGAGCGGATGTGTCAACATCTCAGGACTGCTGAAAATAAAGACCACAAAGACTTTCGGCGATTCTACAGCATCGAAGATTATCAAACTTGTAGAAGAGTCATCAGCAAACAAGTCCAAGAGTGAGACCTTCATCCGCAAGTTTGCCCGTATCTACACGCCCATCGTCGTTTTCCTTGCCATAGCCTTCGCGTTCATTCCCCCATTCTTCTACGACAGCTATGAGGACGGTCTTGTCACATGGGTGTATCGCGCTCTGAGCTTTCTTGTCGTGAGCTGTCCCTGCGCCCTTGTCATCTCCGTGCCGCTCAGCTTCTTTGGTGGCATCGGTGGTGCTTCCCGCAAAGGTATTCTTATCAAAGGCGGCAACTATATGGATGCTTTAGCCAAGCTCTCCACCGTCGTCTTCGATAAGACCGGCACCCTGACAAAAGGCGTCTTCGCCGTCAACGCCGTCCACCCCGAGCTGCTGACAGAGAAAGAGTTGCTCCACCTGGCCGCCCACGTAGAGGGTTTCTCCACACACCCGATAGCCGCGGCGCTTCGTGCTGCCTATATAGACCGACTGAATGAGGCTGTCCAAGATAAAGGAGCATCAAAGCAAGAATCCTTAGACGACGGCTGTCTGGTGGAGCGCATCGAAGAGATAGCCGGAAAAGGCATTCGCGCCTGCGTCAATGGCAAAGAAGTAAGTGTTGGCAACGAAAAGATGATGACAGAGGAAGGCGCCAAGGTTCCGGTCTGTGAGAAGTGCAAGCATCTCGCCGGTACCATCATCCATATTGCTGTCGATGGCGTCTATGCAGGTCATGTCGTCATCTCCGACCAGGTGAAAGCAGACAGTAAGGAAGCCATCAGCCTGCTGAAAGCCTTAGGAGTGAAGAAGACCGTCATGCTCACCGGCGACCACGAGAATGTGGGGCGCGCCGTCGCTACGCAACTGGGCCTTGACGAATATCATGCAGAGCTGTTGCCCGCCGACAAAGTGAGCAATGTGGAAAAGCTTATCGCCGAGAAGCCCGTAGGCAGCACCCTGGCCTTTGTTGGCGACGGCATCAACGACGCTCCGGTACTGGCCCGCGCTGATGTGGGAATCGCCATGGGAGCCTTAGGCAGTGATGCTGCTATAGAGGCTGCCGACGTCGTCCTCATGGACGACAAGCCTTCGAAGATTGCCACTGCTATCCGCATTGCACGCAAGACCATCGGTAATGCACGACAGAATGCGTCCTTCGCCATCACCGTGAAGGTTGCCATCCTCATCCTCGTAGCCACAGGACTCTTAGGCAGCCTTGCCATGCCCATCGCTGTCTTCGGCGACGTCGGCGTGATGGTTCTCTGCGTCCTCAATGCCATGCGCACCTTGAGGGTGTAGACCTTGTAAGTTAATAATTATTATAAGGTGAAGATAGGAAGGCTATCTTCACCTTTTAATCATTAACTTTGCCATGATAAAATTCCACTCGTATAAAGACAGAGAAACAACCAACGAGGCTGTGGAAACGTTCGGACGATTTATCGCGGTGTTATAGTTTAGCATAATGGAAAAGATAAAGATATTGGTAGCTTGTCATAAGAAAGCAGAAGTCTACCATGACAAGGTTTACACTCCAATACAAGTAGGAAAAGCTCTCCATCCAGATTTAGACTTGGGCTTTCTTAATGACAATGAAGGAGACAACATCAGTGAGTTGAATCCATATTACAGCGAGCTTACAGCTGAGTATTGGGGGTGGAAAAACCTCGACTGCGAATTTATTGGTTTGCAGCATTATCGCCGGTACTTTGATTTCGTTTTCACAGAAGACAATGTTGATAGAATTTTCAAGAATACCGACATAATCCTTGCAGAGCCTTTTTACATGGGAAGAACCGTCTTTGATCATTGGTCAGAGTGCTTTGTACCCGATGACATCTGCATAGCTATGAAGCTACTGGAAAAACTTTATCCAGAAGACTACGCAAAAGGTCAAGCTTATTTGACCAATAAGATTTTCTATCCTTGTAATATGTTTATATGTCGCAAGGCCCTGTTTGACGAATTCGCCTCCTGGGAGTTTCCCTATCTTGAAGAGCTACGTAAGCATGTGCGTATGTCACAATATAGCCGCGACAAGCGCTTATTGGGCTACATCGCCGAGGGGTTGTTACCCATGTATTTCATGAATCGTGGATATAAAATAAAGACAATGCCCATTGCAACCATGCCGAAAGACGGAAGCAGAATTACCGTCGGCAGCTGGCAGCAAAAGGCAAGAGCTCACCTGCTAAAAGCATTAAAAAAGCGCAATCTACGGTTTGGCCCTAACGTGTTGCTTTGGCTGAAGAACGATGGTATCTTAGACGAGAACTATCAACTGATTCTCTAATGCTGACAGCAAAAAGTCATATTAGACTTCCAGATAGTCCATCAAACTACAGAAGATTTCCTTCAACCCATACTGGGGCTTCCAACCAAGACTTCTAAGTTTACTGGAGGATAGACGAAGCTTGGTTGCTGGCGCATAGCCATAATTGTCGCCTAATTCCACCCTCACATTGATAGACGGATTGAATTTCTTCTGCAAGTATTCGGCCATGCCACGGGCGGAGATATAAGTCTCTTCATTGGCCACGTTATAAGCGTCTCCATCAGCCCCTTTCAGAAGAATATATAGAATAGCATTGATGCTGTCAATGGTATAGCAATAAGGCCGCGCACTGTCACCCTTTGTATGCAAGACGATGTCTTCACCTTTTGCAGCCAATCGCGCGAACTGTGCAATGATGCGGTTGTCGTCCTTTGCGATACCGGCCCCTGTCGTCTGCGTCAGTCTGGCTGTCTTTACATGCACACCATATTCCTTGGCGTAGGCGACACAAAGATTCTCCGCCGCGCGTTTTGCCATGGGATAGCTGCTGCGCACACTCAGTGGGTCAAGATATCCCTGGACATTCTCTGAAACCGGTGCACTGTCATCAAGAATAGTGCCATAGACCTCAAGAGAAGAGAGATTAACCATACCTTTCACTTGGTGCGAGCGGGCATAGTCAAGGACGGCCTTCGTGCCGTTGAATATCGTATCTATAGTCTCCACAGGCTTCTCCACAAAGAACCTGCTTGCCGTAGGAGCTGCACAATGGACAATATAGTCGATGTCGCCAAATGCACCATCAACGATATCCATGATATTGCACTCCATGAAGTCCACGCCAGGGAAATTCTCACCAAACATCATCTTCACCTTAGCAAGGTTTCTTACCGGTGCAAAGATATGAATGCCTTCATCAAGCGCAACAAGGCATCGGATGAGGGTAGAGCCTATCAGCCCCGTAGCTCCCGTAATCAAGAAAGAAGCTCCTCGCAGTTCATCTCTTAAAGGGAAAGATACTTTGAAGTTATTGATGTCTCTTGCTAAAACCTTATCCATGACGTTGCTATTTAAAATCCGAATATCTGCTGATTCTCATGCACCTGTATCATAGCCCTGAAGATGAAGAAATCCGTCGGCGTGGTAATCTTGATATTCTCCATCGGCCCAATAATTGTATTCATGTAATAGCCATAATGGCTCATCATCGTACAGCTGTCAATGAAGTTATACTTCCCTTCCGCCATGGCCTTGCGGTCCACCTCCAGAATATCCTTCAATCTGAAGGTTTGGGGTGCACGGGCTATCAAGGAATTATTACGGTCAGGAATCTCTAAAGACCCATCATTCTGGCGAACGACAAAAGTCTCTGTAGCTGGCACACAAGTGATGCAATTGCCTTTCTCTTGGGCGGTTTTGATATTATCCGAGATGGTCTCCTCTGTTATCAAAGGCCGCACACCATCATGGATAAGGACAATATCGTCCTCACCACCTTTCTCTTTAGAGAATCTTTCAGCAGCGCAGAGTCCGTTGTAGATACTTTCCTGCCCCGTCTTGCCGCCGGCGACAATCTCTACGACCTTGTTAATCTCAAACTTCCGCAGCATCTTCTTTAAGAAAGGTATCCAACTCTCAATACACGCCACCACGATGCCATCTACCTCCGGATGGTTATCGAAAAGCTCAAGCGTGTAGATGATAATCGGCTTCCCATTGAGCTCCAGAAACTGCTTCGGGCGCGACTTGGTATGCATGCGCTGGCCTGTTCCGCCGGCAAAGATTACGGCTATATTCATATGATAGGATATTTACGGATTTACAACATATAGTTCACTGTCAGCCAGCAATTATAAACCGCTAAATAGACAGTGAGCACCATCACAACATTTTTAACCACAGCAACAACTTTCTTGTTGTCCAGACGATAGAGGCAAGCAATCGCTACAGGAATGAAGAAGAGCCAATGAGGGCCATTGATATTGGCCTCATTGATGCCAAAGCCAAGAATGATATGGATAGTGAAATCTATGGCAAACCATGACAATAGCATCTGTATGATACGCTTATGCCGTCCCACAAAGACTCCACAGAAGAAGAGCAAGATGACAACCGCATTGACGACGTAATTGAACCAAGACCTATAATGCACCACCAAGGGGCGTCCCAAGTAGATATCACCCAAGACATAATCCTGATGTAGCTGTATGGACTCTCCAAAGAACCACTCCACGACTCCCCATTTCCGTGAAGAATCTAAATTGATTAAACTCATAAATGGCAGTTCACTTATCTGTCTGCCTCTGATTTGCTCACTCTTAAGGAGGTTAATGGAATCCTGATACGCAAAGGCGGGCTCCTTCGCTTTTCGTTTGTCCATAATAGCCTGAGTCCGGTTGGCATGCGGAATATGGATATATTCATATTGAAGTGCGTAGCCGCCCAAGCATAGGAGGGTAGGCAGAACAAAAGCAAGCGCAATATATTTCAAATGGAAAGTCCTTTTGCCATCAACGAAGAGAGCACCTAAAAGCGTCTTCACACCATTTGTCAACGTAATGCCTACTGTAAAGAAATAAAGAACGGCAACTTTATACCATTCTACCACCTTCCCCTGCTTGATGGATGTTCCAAAGATATAAACAGTCATAACGAGTAGGAACATAGAAAAGATGAAATGATCAGGCGACATCGCTGATGTCATCACCGATGAGAAGGAAAAGAGTAGAACTGTCAGCCAAATACTGTCAGAATGTTTCAACCCCATGACCTCCTTAAAGGTACGGAACATGAACACAGCAGAATAGACAGAGACGATAACTACCAACACTGCCATTATAAACATGGCTGCATTAAAGTTCCACGTCATAATAATCCAATGATTCAACAGATACAATGGATAGAAAAAAGCCGTAAGCAGAGGGTGACGGTCTATAGCATAATAATCCGTGTATGATGTCAGGGTCATGTATGCATAAGGGTCATAACCTGAAAGATACAGCCTGTTATTGAAAAGGCTCCAGGCTCCTATGTGTCCATAGTTCGCCATCGTAAATCTGGCAAAATGCTTATGAATGAGCAGAGCATTCATAATTATAAAGAACAGGGTAAAGCCAACCGTCAGCCAGCGTTCATCCTTTCTGATGACAAATATTTTTAGTGGATTCTTCATATCTAAGAATTCTTACTTCCTTATTTTAGACTTTATAAAATTCTCACATTCTTTCAATATCTGGACATGCAGCAAGCGCAAGACAGCATAATAGAGGAATGCAGCCAACGGAATACGCACGCAAAGCAACAGCAAATTATTTGTGATAAAGCTTGTGGTAAAATAGACAGCAACCATCACCATAAAAGCAACAACCATGAATGGGACCGTATCCATGATGACGTTAGATATTGTCAGACCTATCAGCTTTCCTGAAACCATATGCCAAACTATGAGCAACACTACCTGAAGGACGCTATAAGCTATCACCATCGCCGTAATGCCCAATGTATGAAAGCCCAAGATCATAGCAAGGACTGTAAATACAACCCCTATGTTCACCCACATATATATATCAGATCTTTCATGGCTAATAACCAAATTCTGATACAATACATGCAAAGGGAGGAAGGCACCGCCCACACAGAGTATCCGCAACAAAGTGGCACTCTCTACCCATTTATCACCAAGGAGAAAGACTATAAACTCATGTGAGATGAGACCAAGACCTAAGAGTGTTGGAAAAGATACCAATGAGATGAAACGCATCATCTTGCGGAAGATGCGCTGTTCCCGTGCCTCGTCATCCAAAGAACTCACCAACACCGGTTGCGCCACCTGGCCAAAGGTGTTATAGATGAAATTACCCGCCATCAGATTCCATTTGTAAGCCTGTGAGAAATATCCCACCTTATTCATCGGGTAGAATTTGGCAAACACTGAAGTCAGAATGTTATTGTTGATAGTATTAATGATATTAGTAACGAGCAACTTGACACTAAAGCCAAACATTTGTTTCACCGGCGAGAAGTCGATGTGGAAACTATGAAAATTGGGGGTAAAGAAATACCTGCATACATTAAGCACAGAGATATATACAATCTGCTGCCAGGCTAAACTCCAAAAGGAGAAGCCACAAAAGGCCAGTACTATGCCCACGGTTCCCGAGCACACTAAGGCCGTTATGCTGCAAATAGTAAGTTCTCTGTTCATCAGATTCTTAATCATGTATGCATGGTGGCTTATACCAAATGAAGCTATCACAAAGCTCAAGAATACAAGCCGGGAGAGTGACGTCAGTCGAGGCTCATGATAAAAGTCAGCAATGAGGGGTGCCGCCAAAAACAAAACAACATAAATAAGGCTACTCGCTGTGATGTTGAACCAGAAGACAGAATTGTAATCGTTGTATGTTGGGTGTTTGAGGTTGACCAACGCTTTTTCAAAACCACTGCTCTGCAGATTGTCTGCAATCGTGGAAAAAATGGCAAGGACACCCACTATGGCATAATCTGCCGGTGAGAGAATACGGGCCAGTACAATGCCGAAGATGACATTCAGCAACTGCATGGTGCCGCCATTCAGAGCCCCCCAGAAAAGGCCCTTGGCTGTTTTCTCCTTCAATGTTTCCATCTTCTACTTACGTCTACGTTTCAATTCCGCCTGCACTTCTTTCAGCGTCAGACCTCTATCCAGGTCAAAGAACACTTTTGCATGCTTATAATGTCGATCTTCTTCAGGAGGCAGTTGCATATAGTCACCGAAGAAATGACGGAGATAAGCATCCCAATGCTCCGGAATACTAACACTGAGGTTCTCAAACGGAACCTGGACGGGTGTTCCCAACAACTCCCGGAGATATATCTCCTTAGTGTCATAAACGCCACTATATGTTACAACATATTTCGATGTAGCGAAATCATAAGTGCGCATAGCCTTGTCAAGACGCCGCATCAATATATAGCGGTAAGGTTTACGGAAGAAGAAACCTATCAATTTGTGAACGAAACGTCCCCATTCAAAACGATCTCCCAAAAGTCGCATAAAGGTAGTGAAACGATAACGAGTAGAGATAGCCTCAAGTTGGTTCTGTATCTTGCGATATTTATATTTTATGCGGACAGCCTCGTTAAAGTCATCACCAGCACCATCTACGGGGAAAATATCTATGAAAAGTCCAAATACACATGGCATATCAGACTGCTCCATGATAGTAGTGCGCTTATCACAGAGTTTGGAGAACTGAAAATAATAGTCAGCAGTATTCTCTGCACAACGAAGTTCATAATTTCCCAAATCTGTTGTGCGACATATCTCACGGAAGCGGTCATAATCCGGTCGCGGCATGGACACGTCAATATCGTCGTCCCATGGTATCATACCATGGTGACGAACAGCGCCAATGAGCGTGCCGCCAACACAATAGTAAGTGAGGTTATTCTGCTCACAAATTTCAATGAACTTTTGGAAGATGCCAAACAGTATCCTATTCCATTTGGGTTGAAGTTCTGGAGTGAGATATTGCATATATGCCGCCTGATAATGAACTGTCTATATGATTACAGTCTGCAAAATTACTAAATATTTTGGTACATTAGCTATAAAATAACTATCTTTGCAGAAACTAAAGTAGAAATTATGCCAAAGCTTGCCTTTATCATTACCGCTCATAACGACGCCATCCACCTCAAGCGTCTTATTGACAGTCTGCCTCTGGACGCTGAGTTTTTCATTCACATAGATGCAAAAAGCGATATCACAGCCTTCACAAGCCTCATAGACTCTCCAAGGGTGCACTTCTGCAAGAAGCGCATCAATGTTATGTGGGGAAGCATCGGCGTTGTAGACAGCCAAATGGCGATCATAAAAGACGCTTTGGACTATGGCACACGCTTTGACTACCTCATCTCCATGAGTGGACTCGACTATCCGCTCTGGAGCAACAGCCAGATACTGAATTTCTTCGAAGCTCATAAAGGCACAGAATTCATCTATGGCGTTCCGATGGAGAGTCAAGGTAAGGCAAGCCTCGAATACAGACATCATCGGCCGTTCAACTATAAATATTGGCCTTATGGCACTCTAAAAAGCAAGTTTCGTGTCGCCCTGCGCCATATCATCTATGGCATAGGCATTCACAAACCCTTACATTTCACAGCGCAAGGAAAGAAGTATGATCTGTATAAAGGCGCCATGTGGTGGGCTATCAGTCCGGAATTAGCAGAAGCTGCTTATCAAAATTGGGCAGGAAACAAAGCGTTTTATCATTACTTCCATGACTCTTTTGCACCTGACGAGACCTTCATCCCTACTACAGCCTTTAACGACGAGAAGTTTCGGTCCAAGACTTTAGGAAAAGTAGCGACTTTCACGAAACTGGAAGACGTGACGCCGCTGACATTTATAGACTACACTCATGGCATCAAGATTCTTGACGAGAGCGACCTGCCCCGGCTTAAAGCTTCTGGAAAGATGTTCTGTCGCAAGACTATTACCGGCCCGAGCGACCAACTGATGGATCTTATCGACGAGATGCGGCTGGATTAATATTCAACCTGTGATGAAACAAAACTTTATAAACGGCTCCAACATCTTTAGTCTCTAATAGAATTCTTGCAGAGTTTCCCGCATTTCGCTGAGCCTTTCACTCTCATGCAACACCTCTAAGAGCGGAGCATCATACTCATCAATGATAACAACGACTTGCGAACCGGCAGCGCGTGAAGAATCTCAGCCACTTCCTCTCCACACTGCCGCTCATTGTAGAGTCGCTCAGCCAAGGCCCTGCCCCTTCTGCCCATTGCTGCCGCATCCTCTGGGTGAGAGGAGATGTATTCTATGGCTTTCTTCCACCCCTCCACATCACCGTAGTCGACAAGAATACCACATTTCTCTTGCTCTAAATCCATGGGCATCTGAGGATTACGACTGCATATCATTGGGATGCCAAGGGCCAAGGCCTCAACAACGGTGGTGAGACCCACCGTGTAGTTGGTCTCCTGACAGCAGATAACAGCACATTGTGAAGCATAGACGTTCTTAGCCATGGCCAAGAGCACATCACCCTGAATGAAGTGTACTTGAATATTGGAGTTGACAGTCAGCTGATTGAAAAGGTGCTCATAGCTGAAGCCGTTAGTCTCCCGACAAATGTAGATGTCAAGCGGTTCTTCGGTCTTGTTGAAAGCCGCTACGAGCGTTGGCATATCCCGTCGCTCCTTACCTGTGGAGACAAAGCCACGATGAGGAATATTCCGAGGCATCGTAGCCACCAGTTGGTCATAGAAAGGCAGATCCGCTCCCCAATGCACAATATGCATGTGGGCGGGATTGGCCTTGACCGACCGTTTGGAGTCTTCAACTATCTTTTCCGAGAAAAACAGCAGCTCGTCAAAACCCTTATAGAAAAGCCGTGCGATTATTTCTCTCAAGGGATTCTTCGCTTTGACAATGGGCTGATGATGCCAGCACACGATAGGTTTGTGAAAGAGATGCAGCGCTCGTAAGAATACAATTAATTCCAATCCCCGGAAAGTTGTGGCGTAGACAACATCAATGCTCTTACGCCTTCTCCACACTTTCCAAGCCGTGTCCAACGACAGACGCCAGCGGCTGTTTGTCTTCATAGCCTGGTGAAAGGTCACATCCATGCCCAAGTCTCTCAAATGAATTGCCCCATAGAGCAGATGGGCCGGGAGCAAACCTTGCTGCCATTTGCTAAAGACGACTTGCGCACCAATAGTATGGTAATAATAAACCTTCATTACTTCTTGTTTCGTACAAAAATATGCTGACATACCGGCTATGACAGATTAGGATTGAAAATCTATTCGCCATGGGTGCAAAGGTATAAATTTGTTTTCAAATAGCACGACTCCTTTGAGAAACATTTGAAGCGACTGAACTTTTTCTCCGTCTTTGCCCGAAGCAAAGGAAAAAGGTCTGCAAGCATCTTCCGTGGCTTTTGCCAACGAACTCTGTGGCATTTGCCAATGAACTCCGTGGCGTTTGCCTGTGATTTCCGTGGCATTTGCCAGTGATTTCCGTGGCATTTGCCAGCGAACATCAGACCATACGGGATAAAGAGACCTTGACAAGACCCGCTAAGCCTTCTTCATAACCGCTTATTAAGCCAAAGGGCAAAGAACTTGTCATAAACTTCATAAGTGCCGAAATTGTCCGTGACAAACTCCTTATCTATCAGTCCACGCAAAGCAGACTGCACACTGCTCGCCGATGGCAGATGATAGGTAGTAAGAAACCGCGATGAGGTCGGCTGTTGGGCTTTTCCGGCTTTGCAGATAGCAAACAGCACGTCCTTCTGTCTTGCCGGCAACTGGAAGAGGATGGATTCGTAGGTGAAACTGTTGGCCGTGAGAATAGCATCTAAAGCAGGAGCTATCATACTCGGCTCACAAGTGGAGCCATGAGGAGTATCAGCATAGAGCTCATTCATCGTCCGTTGGATATACCAGGTGACACCAGAGAAACGGTCATAGACTTGTTCCACCGTCTCCCGCTTGAGCGTTCTTCCATTACGATTAAACAATGAGCATGCAAAGTCAGCATACTTATCTCTGTCAAGAACACCGATATTCATCATCGTCGTACTCTGATAGAAAGGACGGTTTGGCTTGAGAAACATCTCGCTCATCATCGTGCGCTGACTGCCTGAAAAGATGAATTGCGCATTGTTGCAATGTTGTACATAAGTGCGGAGCAACGCCTCGGCTTTGCCTTCCGGATAATCTGCTATGGACTGAAACTCATCGATGGCAATGATGCATGGCCTATCCGACTTGGCGATATAGTCAAATATTTCCTCTATGGTGACTGCCGGGTCTGCAAGTTCTCCCATACCCAGCCGGAGCTCAGGCTGACCGTTATCGCCGATCGTCAAACCGGCATAGAGCGATTTGATGCACTGTAAGAATGCTTGGGCTGCTTTGCGGCCCGCGGAGGTCAGGGCACTCAAGATACTCTTGCCCATGACCTGCACCATCTCGTTCAAGTCTTTCGTAGCATAGAGATCGATAAGAATGCAATAATAACGCGACGAAATGTCCGGTTGATGGAAGAAATGTTCTATCAAACCCGTCTTACCCACACGGCGCGGTGCTGTCAGCGTGACATTGCGTCCATTCTCTATGTGCTTCTTCAAGAGTTGGGTCTCCTCGGCCCGGTCGCAAAAGAATTCATCGGAAACATAGCTCTTGAGTACAAAAGGATTGTTGTTCATGGACTCCGTATTTGATTCTGATGCAAAGATAATTATTATTTTATAATTATTGCTTTATAATAATTGCTTTATAATAATTATTAACGGAGCCTGCTGACCAGGGGGGTGTAAGCGAAGCATACCCGGGCAAGCGTCAGTGAGGTAGAACAGCAGGTGGCTCAGTAAGGGCATGCGTGTGGTGTCATGTCAAAATTAACCTATTTCGCGCGGTTATAACATAAATTGTCTATCGTACGGCAAACATCGTTAAAGATTCGACCGAAAAGATGCTATTTGCCGACGATAGGCTAACTTTGCATTGCATAAAGTAAGAAAAACGACCGTTTCGCTTACGTGCAATATAAAACGACAACCTCTAACAGAAAGGAATCGACATGAACATGAAAATCAACAAGGATATCAAAAGCTATATCCACGACCTCACAAATCTGGTGTGGGACTACATCCGCTACCGCGCCTCTTTCCCCGCCAATACCGTCCTCGCCGTTCAGCGCGAGCTGGCCTGCAACGTCTTCGACACCCCCGACAACTGCCGTGGCTGCGACTTCTATGCACCCGGCCTCCTGCTCACACATAACGCCAAAGGTGCCGTAGTGCCCAACCACACGATGATTCGGAATATTGCCAACAGATATTACTGAGCTCAGACGGTGGCAACCACGTAGAAACACGGTCTTATCCTCCCTCCAATTATTTCCGGCAGCCTCATTCCGCCGTTTTTACCTTGGCAGAAATAATTGATGGCAACGTCATCTCGGCAGTTTCATGCGCTTCGACATTTCTTCTCAAGCGGAAGACAATATAAGCGGCCCTGTTTTTTTGTGCAGTTTATCGCTGCTTGGCACATCTATTTGGATTTTTATCGTTATCTTTGCCAAACCAAACCTAAAAAGAATAACGATGTCCCTACGATACAACCTCGAAAATCGACATAGCAACAGCTTCTTACGCCTGCTCATAGTGGTGGTGCTATCCGCCGTCCACTGCCTTGGCGGCTGGAGCCAGTCTCTGTTGCCTGCTATTTCTGGTGCTTTCCTCACATCCAATCTCAATACCGATCAAGGACTGTCGAGCTCACGCGCCTACTCGGCTATCGAAGGCGACGACGGCGCTATCTGGATAGCCACGAAGGTCGGCGTAGACCGCTACAACGGTCTTACCGTGAAGAGCTATCAGCTGCCGCGACAGCACCAATACAGCGATGCCAGCGGTATGGTCATCAAGCTCTGCAAGATACGCGGAAGCCTCCTCGCCTACGACAACAAGGGGCATCTCTACAGCTACAGCCCCGTGACAGACATGTTCACCGAGCGCTACGACCTCCCCCACCTTCTTGGCGGCACTATGGTCCTCAATGAGGTATGCCGCGATAGCGACGGCAGTCTGTGGGCAGCCCTCGACCGTGGCGTCTGCCACATTGACGGCAACGGCAAGCCACATCTCCTGCTCAAAGGACATTACGTCCAACATGTAGGGAGAATTGCCAGAGGCATCATCATCGGAGCTGCCGACGGCGTCTTTATAGCACGGCGCCACAAGGTGAGCAAAATACTGACACTAAGGTCAGTGCTCTGCTCCTATGACGACGCGGCTGCCCATCGTCTGTGGCTCGGCACCTTCCACGATGGCGTCATGGCTGTCGACGACCGCACCTTCACGCCCATCGCCCAGCCTGGTCTGCATCTGCCCTTGATGCCGGTGCGCGCCATCCTGCCCTGGAACCGCTCCACCCTGCTCTTTGGCATCGACGGCGCTGGCATATACAGTTTCGACCCCGGCAGGCAGCAGACCGCTGAGACGCTCAACACCGACGGCAGTCCATTGGCAAGTCTGCAAGGCAACGGTGTCTACAGCCTGCTGCGCGACCACTGGGGCAACCTCTGGGTGACGACCTATTCGGGCGGCGTAGACCTTGCCGTGCCCACAGGCCTCACTCCCGTCTTCATCCGACACGAATATCTCAATGCGCAGAGCATTGTGAACAACAGCGTCAACTTTATCTTCGAGGACAGCAACGGAAACCGGTGGTATGCCACCGACCGCGGAATCAGCATCTATCACAGCCGCTCGCGGTCCTGGACCCACACATTATACAATAAAGTAGTACTCAGCCTTGCCGACTACGGTGGCACCATGCTCGCCGCTACCTATGGCGATGGCATCTTCGCCGTGAGCGCCGACGGCAGCAGCCATTTAGTCTATGCCAGCACATTGGGCAACCTCAAGACCAACTACGTCTACAGCCTGCTCACCGACAGCCACGGCGAGCTGTGGATAGGATGCCTCGACGGGCCACTGGTCCACCTCTCTGCCGCTGGCCGCAAGGAATATCCCATCAAAGAGGTGCAATGCATCGTAGAGTCGCCAGACCACACCACTATTGCCGTAGGGACCACCCACGGTGCCTATCTCATCAACAGAAGCTCGGCACGCGTACAGCGTATCTTCTATCCCGAGCAGTTTAGCAATGTCGACTACAACTACTTCATCAATGCCATGAGCTTTGAAGGCAATGGGCTGTTGTGGATAGCCACCGACGGCGGCGGCATCTACCACTACGACCTGAGGTCTCAAAAGGTGCGCAACCTGACCACTACGCAGGGACTGCCCTCTAACGTTGTGTCCTCGCTTGTCTGGGACAACCGCCACAGCCTGTGGATGGGCACCGACCGAGGGCTGGCCCGCCTGCATGGCACACAGATTGTCAACATCAACTATATGAAGGGTTTGGAGTGCGAGTACAAGCGGCAGGCAGCAACAGCCCTCCGCGACGGACGCCTCATTTTCGGCAGCAACCAAGGCGCCGTCATCATCTCTCCCGACCAGGCTGCCAGCATCTTCTACAAGGCTCCCTTGCGAATCACAGACATCGACATAGAGGGAATAACAGCTGACAGCACATGGCATAGCAGGCTTTACAAGATGTTGCAGCAGGGAGAGGTGCGGCTCAACCACAACCACAACAGCCTCATGGTGCACTTCGAGAGCATCAACTATCGCTACCAGAACGACATCGTATACCAGTGCTATTTAGAAGGCTTCGACCGGCATTGGAGTCCTTTCTTTAGACAGCAAGTCGCACGCTATGCCAACATTCCGCCAGGCAGCTATGTGCTCAACGTGAGAAGTGCCAGCAAGAGCAACCACCGCACCTTAGGCACCTCGACCCTGCTCATCACCATCGCTCAGCCATGGTGGAATACCATCTGGGCATGGATGGTCTACACGGCTCTGCTGCTGTGGATAGCCTACATGGGGTGGAATTACTACCGCAACCGCCTGCAACAGCGCTACGACCAGGAGAAAATCAACTTCTTCGTCAACACTGCCCACAACATCCGCACGCCGCTGACCCTTGTTCTGGCACCGCTGAAGGACATTGCTGCCGACCAAGGGCTGAGCAGCCGCAGCCGGCAGTTCCTTGACATGGCCACAGAGAATGGCAACCGGCTCATGACGATGATATCGCAGCTTCTCGACTTCCAGAAAGCCAGTCAGAAGGCCCATGACTTTCATCCGCAGCTCCTCGACGCCACCGCTTACATCCAGGCCGTGGCTCAGAAGTTCATGGTGGTGGCCTCTGACAACGGCATCACGCTGAGCACCGACGTTGCCGACCATCCAATGTCATTCATCTCCGACCAGACCATCCTCGACATCATCTTTGAGAATCTCGTCTCCAACGCCATCAAATACACGCCCTCCGGCGGCACCATCACCCTTCGGGCCCGTGCCGGAAGTCGCCATATCTATCTCGACGTCGCCGACACGGGCATGGGAGTGCCCAAAGCCGAGCGCAGCAAACTCTTCGCTGCCTTCTACCGTGCTACCAACGCCGCCAAGGGCAAAGGGTATGGCTTGGGACTGAATATCACCCGCGACCTTACGACCCGCATCGGTGGCGAGCTGAGATGGGAAAGCGAGGAGGGCAAGGGCAGCACCTTCACCGTTGTGCTGCCACTGCCCGAACACCAGAAGCCCGTCATCAGTCAGACGGACGACGGCGAGAGCCGCGATACCATCCTCTTCGTCGACGACAACAGTGACCTGAGACAGTACATGCGCATGGCTTTCAGCAAGCGCTATCATGTCGTCACCGTGGCCGATGGCACCGAGGCCTTGGACTACCTCAGCCACAACGTCTGCGACATCGTCGTCTCCGACATCATGATGCCAGGCATCCAGGGCGACGAACTCTGCCGACGCATCAAAGAAAACGATGAGACCTCATGGCTGCCCGTCATCCTACTCACTGCCAAGGGCACCAAGGACTTTATGATAGAAGGCTTGCAGAAAGGCGCCGACGACTACATCGCCAAACCTTTCGACACAGAGATTCTCGAAACGAAGATTGCCTCCATCCTCGCCAACCGGCGCAGACTGAGCAAATACTATCTCCACAAGAGCCTCCTGTTAGCTCAGCATACGGACAACAATGAGACCGGACAGACTCACAACAACAATGAGGCCGAGCTGGCTCAAAAGTCTGCCAATGCCACAGCAGCACCGATAGAAGAACCTAACGCCCCGGAAGCTGTACAGCTGAACCCCGACGACCAGGCTTTCGTCGACAAGGCGACAAGGCTCGTCATGGAGCATCTCAGCGACACCGCCTTCACCATCGACAGGCTGTGTCAGGAGATGGCGATGAGCCGCACGCTTTTCTACGGACGGCTGAAGACGCTCACCGGGCAGTCACCACAAGATTTCATCCGACTGCTTAGACTGGAGCGTGCTGCGGCGCTGCTGAAGACTGGAGACTCCGTGCTCGACGTCTCTATAAAAACGGGATTCACAAACGTCAAATATTTCAGCACGCTCTTCAAAAAGCACTTCGGAATAGTGCCCAGCAAATACAATAACTAAGAAGGCCAGAAAAACTGTTTGAAGTCCGGAAGGCCCTCTCTTCCACCCTCTTTTGTCAGTATTCAAACCTATTCTGTCAGCTATCAAACCCACCGAAAGGCTTTTCCAGGCTAACTTTGCAGCCGAAAAGAAAACTAAAAACGATGAACGTCAAACAGATTCTAAGCTTTACTATTATGTTCCTCACCGTCGGCGCCGTCCATGCGCAAGACTATGAACTGGTGTGGAGCGACGAGTTCGATACCAATACGTTAGGCACCAACTGGAATATAGAGGTCACCGACGCTCCTTATAATAATGAGCTCGAAGCCTACACCTCCCGCCCTGACAACGTCACCATTGCCGACGGCAACCTCGTGCTGACAGCCCGCCGCGAGAGCTATGGCAGCCAGTCGTTTACCTCCGGTCGTGTCAACAGCCTCCACAAGGTCTCCTTCACCCACGGGAAGATAGAAGCCCGCATCAAACTTCCGCACTTAGCCAATGGCCTGTGGCCCGCCTTCTGGATGATGGGCGAAGACTTCGACACCGTGAACTGGCCCAAATGCGGCGAGATAGACATCATGGAGATGGGCATGAAAGACGCCGTCGCCGCCAATGCCACCGCCAACACTGTGGCTGGGACCATCCACTGGGGCGAGAGCATTGCCAAGCATCAGCAGTTTACTCCCGGCAACAAGACCGTGAGCCAAGATCTCACCGACGACTACCATATCTTTACCTGCGAGTGGGACGACGACTATCTGAAGTTCTACGTCGACAACGATGCCACCCCTTACTTCACCGCCACCATCAAGAAAGGCTTCAGCCGCTCGGCTTATTTCCACAAGCCCTATTTTCTCATCTTCAACCTTGCCGTGGGTGGCGACTTCACGGGTATCACCCATCCTGCCGACATCACAGCATTGCCACAGGCCGGCAGTGAGGCCCAGATGCTCGTCGACTACGTACGTGTCTATCAGAAGACAGGCCAGCATAATGTCTCTACCGGCATCAGAAAGGTGAGCCGGATGAACGCCACCGCCAACGACGCATGGTATGACATGGCCGGTGCACGTGTCAGTGCCGACAGCCGCGGCATCCTCATCCATCAAGGAAAGATAATTATTAGACAAACTAAATAAAAACCATCTAACAATGAAACAAATCAACCGAAACGCAGCCAACATGATGTGTCTCTGCGTGCTCAGCATGACACCATGGCTTGCTACACGCTCCGCATCTCCGTCGATGGCCCTGACCATCACCGACCAGGTTCAGACAGTGTCGGGAACTGTCACTGACGGCAGCGAGCCCATCATCGGCGCCACTGTGAAAGTGAAAGACGCCAAAGACTTAGGGGCTGTCACCGATCTCGACGGTCACTTCACCCTGCGTGTCAAGCCCGGGACCACCTTGGAAGTGAGCTACATTGGCTACAAGATGCTGACCGTGAAGGCCCACAACGGCATGACCATCGTCTTGGAGGAAGACAAGAAGACCCTCGACGAGGTCGTCGTCACAGCCCTCGGCATCAAGCGCGAGCGCAAGGCGCTGGGCTACGGCGTGGGCGAAGTGAAAGGCGACGAACTGAAGAAAGCCAAAGAGACCAATGTCATCAACTCCCTCGCCGGTAAGGTTGCCGGACTCGTCGTCAGCCAGACGGCAGGTGGTGCCAGCGGCAGCACGCGCGTCGTCCTCCGTGGTAACACCGAGATGACGGGTAACAACCAGCCTCTTTATGTCATCGACGGCGTGCCTTTGGATAATACTAACTTCGGCAGCGCCGGCACCAGCGGTGGCTTCGACCTTGGCGACGGCATCTCCAGCATCAACCCCGACGACATCGAGTCGATGTCTGTGCTCAAAGGCCCTGCTGCATCAGCTCTCTACGGCAGCCGCGCCAGCCACGGCGTCATCCTCATCACCACCAAGAAGGCCGACAAGGACAAGATGAGCGTGGAATACAACGGCTCGCTGACCTTCGACACGCAGCTGGCTAAATGGAACAACACCCAGCAGATTTATGGTATGGGCAGCAACGGCAAGTACAGCATCGATGCCGTGTCGAATACCAACAAGAGCTGGGGTCCCAAGGCCGACGGCTCCAACATGCTGAAATATTTCGACGGTGTGGAGCGTCCCTACCTCATCATCCCCGACAATGCCTCCGGCTTCTTCCGCACAGGCCTCACGACCACCAATACCGCCATCGTGGGTATGAACAACGGTAAGACGGGCGTCCGCTTCACCTTCACCGACATGCGCAACAAGGACATCGTGCCGAAGACGAATATGAGCCGCGACATCTTCAACCTGCGTGCCAACACCACCATGGGCAAGGTGGACCTCGACTTCAGCGCCAACTACACCCGCGAGTATGTCAAGAACCGCCCGGCCCTCGGCGACAGCAAGTCGAACGTGGGTAAGAACCTCATGACCCTCGCCACCACCTACGACCAGGCATGGCTCAGGACCTACCAGGACGAGAATGGTGACTACGCCAACTGGAATGGTATGGATCCTTACAATGTCAACCCCTACTGGGACGTATATAAGAACTACAACAACTCCAACAAGGACATTGTCCGTCTCACGGGTAAGGGCGTATGGAATATCACCAAGCACTTCCGCCTTCAGGCTACCCTCGGCGCCGACCTAAACTGGTTTACGTTCAATGACTTCAAGGCGCCCACAACGCCGGGCTTCGAAGCCGGTCGTCTGCAAATCAGCAACTTCCGCAACCGCATGTACAACTTTGAGCTCTTAGCCCTGTACAACAACTCATGGGGCGACTTCGACTTCAATGCCACTGCCGGCGGCAACATCTATAAGATTAACAACCAGACTACGGTGACGACAGCTCAGGACATGCAGATTCGCGATGTGGTGAACATCACGAGCTTCAACGAGACGAGCATCGAGCCCGCCAGCTACCGCAAGCGCATCAACTCGCTCTTCGGTTCTGCAAGCTTAGGTTGGAGACACATGCTCTACCTCGACGCTACCCTGCGTGGTGACCAGAGCTCGACGCTGCCTACCAGCAACAACGTCTACGTCTACCCTTCGTTCTCGGGTTCGTTTGTCTTCTCCGAACTGCTCCATGCGGGCAACAAGATGCCTTATGGAAAGTTACGTATGTCATGGGCACAGGTAGGTAGCGATACCGACCCTTACCAGCTCGGACTCGTCTATACCAAGTCTAAATACACTTATCCGGGATATACCATCGGCTATATCAACAACAGCACCATCCCCAACAAGGACCTGAAGCCAACAAAGACGAACTCCTTCGAGATAGGTCTTGAGACCAAGTTCCTCAACAACCGCATCGGACTCGACGTCACCTACTACACACAGAAGAGTAAGAACCAGATTATGGGCATGGCCACATCATGGACATCGGGCTACACCTACCGCCTCATCAACGCCGGTGAGATAGACAACAGCGGTGTCGAGATCACCCTCAATACCCGCCCCATCCAGACGAAGGACTTCTCCTGGGATTTGAACCTCAACTTCTCCAAGAACAGCAACAAGGTCAAGCGCCTTGTCGACGGCATGGACATGTTCGAGCTTGAGAAGGCCACCTGGCTCGACGTGCAGGTTGCCGCCAAGGTGGGCGAGAACTTCGGCTCTATTGTCGGCCCCGACTTCAAGCGCAATGCCGCCGGGCAGGTGCTTATCGACCCCTCCACGGGTCTGCCCGAATATGACAAGAGCAACCATGTCTTAGGCAATGCCTCCTGGGACTGGACCGGTGGTGTGACGACAACGCTGACTTACAAGCGCCTCTCCCTCAATGCCATCTTCGACGTCAAGGTGGGTGCCGACCTCTACTCTATGTCAGAGCGTGCCGCCTACGAGAGCGGTAAGGCCAAGGCCACATTGCAAGGTCGCGAGGAATGGTATCGCTCTGAGGAAGCCCGCGAGGCCGCTGGCATCAAGAAGGGTGCTTCTACATGGAAGCCGACAGGCGGATTCATAGCCCCTGGCGTCATCGACAACGGAGACGGCACCTACCGCGAAAACGACATCTACGTCAACCCTGAGGACTACTGGATGAGCGTCTGCCGCAATGCACCGTCGATGTTCATCTACGACAACTCCTACGTCAAGTGCCGTGAGCTCACACTCACCTACCAGGTGCCCACCGCGTGGCTCCACAACTGGGTGAAGGGCCTCAGCGTCTCCTTCGTAGCCCGCAACCCGTTCATCGTCTGGAAGAACATCCCGGACATCGACCCGGACTCCAACTACAACAACACCACGGGTATGGGACTGGAATACGGTTCGCTGCCTTCACGTAAGAGCTATGGCTTCAACGTCAATGTCAAGTTCTAAACTCATTCAAAGACCAACAATCATCATGAAGAAGATACATCAATATATTGTTATGGCGGCCTTGGCCCTTGTCTCGCTCATGGGCGCTTCGTGCAGCAGCGACGACACCATGACCAGCATCAACACCGACCCGTCGAAAGCGCCGTCGATAGATCCCAATGCGCAGCTCACCACCGCCGAGCTGCAGACCTATGGAGACTTAGGCATGGTGGAAATCTACCGCAACTATCTCTATGCCTTCGACCAGCAGCTCATGGGATGCTGGAATACGACCAACTACGGTGGCCACCACACTGTGGACAACAACGAGATGAGCCGCATCTGGACATCCCTCTACCCCACTGCCATCAAGAACATCGTCGACGCCATCGAGCATGCCGACAGCAAGTCCAACCTCAAGGCTGTGGCCAGCGTCTATCGCGTCTACTTGATGTCGGTCATCACCGACATCTATGGCGACTGCCCTTACAGCGAGGCGGGCTATGGCTTCATCAAGGGCATTGCCAACGCTAAGTATGACACACAGAAGGACATCTACTACGACTTCTTCAACCAGCTCGACAACGCTGTCACCAGCCTCGACGCCTCCAAGGACAAAGTCAGCGGCGACCTTATCTACGGCGGCGACCTGGCCAAATGGAAGAAGCTGGCCAACAGCCTGCGCCTGCGCTTTGCCATGCGCATCTCCAATGTCGACCCCGAGAAGGCCCGCCAGGAGTTTGAGAAAGCTCTTCAGGCTGATGGCGGCATCATTGAGACGGCCAACGACGACGCCTATATCCACTATATGACGACCTCCATGAGCTTCGGCCAGGAGTCGTACAGCGACTACCGCGGCAACCGCCTCTCACAGCTTCTCTTCGGCAACGACCCTGCCAACAACCCAAGCTACATCTGCTCCACGCTCTTCAACAAGCTCAAGGACAGCGGCGACCCACGCACCTACCGCATCGCACGCTTCTACTATGACGGGTTGATGAGTGCCACAGGTACCGACAACCGTATCGACCTCACCGACGAGATGATTAGCAAGGGCATCAAGATGGAGCCCTGCGAGCCCGGTGCTTTCTCTTGGGATGCCTGGCCTACAGGCTACACCAGCGACCTGCTCACAGAGATGGCAAAGACCAACACGAAGATTAATCCATCGCTGGCCCGTGAGGTGCGCCCGAAACTCGCCAACAACTTCCTCAGAACAGACAATCCCGGCATCATCATGACCGCTGCCGAGGTCGACTTTCTCCTTGCCGAGGCCACCCTCAAAGGCTGGACCGTGGGCCGTGGCACCGTTGACGACCTCTACTGGCAGGGCGTGCGCAAAGCCATGGACCTGCTCTCTGAGCGCTACGGCTGCAAGGCCATCAGCGACGACGAGTTCAACACCTACAAAGCCAACAACAGCATCGGCCACACCGACGCTCAGAAAGAGGAGTCCATCAACACACAGGCCTGGATTCTGCACCTCACCAACCCCGCCGAATGCTGGGCTAACGTGCGCCGCTCGGGATACCCAAAACTCAAGTCGCCTGATGACTATGGCTGGGGCCAGTACCTCACCGGAGGTAAGGAGATTCCCGTGCGCCTCTGCTACCCTGTCTTAGAGTCTTCCTACAACAAAGCCAACTACGACGAGGCGCTCGACCGCATGGGAGGCACCGACGACTGGCACACCCACGTCTGGTGGGACAAGGAGAAATAAACCATTTACTTTCAACACGCATTAACGATGAAAAAGATATATTCTTACATGTTGCTCGCCATGGGCCTGCTCTCCATGACGCTCACCTCATGCAGCGACGACGACCCCATCTCCACGGCTACCGCCAACGATGATCCCCGCATCATCGACCCTGTCTTCCCCGACCGGGAAAACGGACAGCTCGCCACCTTCGCTGAGTTCTCACGCGACGCCAAACTCAGCATGACGCTGACAGTGACGCCTGCCGACTACACCACCTGCGAATGGTTCCTCGACGGCAAGAAAGTCAATGAGGGCAAGTCCATAGAGCAGCAGTTGGAAGCCGGCACCTACGACCTGAAGATTGTAGCCACCACGACAGCCGGCAAGTCGACGAGCCGCGAAGGTCTGGTCAAGGTGAAACCCTTGGACGGCGACCCCACGACAACGACCAAGAGCTTTGAGCGCTTCGTAGCGCCAGGTGCTGTGGCCACACTCTACGGTACCAACCTCAGCAATATCAAAGCTGTGGCTATCGGTGGCCAGCAAGTGACTGACATTGAGTTAGAGACTACCGACGACGGTCAGGCCCTGCAATACCTCGTGCCGGAGAATCTCAAAGACTCCACCTACCGCATCTCGCTCATCGACAACGATGGCAACAGCTATGGCGGCAATCAGGTGACAGTAACCTCGAAGGCCCTCGTCACAGCAGGTGCCAACCGCGCCAATGCCAACGCCACATGGACACTGACAGGTATCAACCTGGACAAGGTGGCGTCTATCACCATCGGCGACAAGACCATCACCTCGTTCGACAACCAGAGCAGCGAGGCGCTCGTCCTCACATGCCCCAACCTCGCCGAGGGAGAATATGACGTGACCGGAAAGACCAAGGACGGCAGCGAGCTGACCTTCTACACCGCCAACGGCATCGTCAACAGCGAGAAGGTCACCATCTCCTCGGAGCGCACGCTCTGGGAGGGCCATCACTACGTGTCATGGGATAAGCCCGACGGCGACCCCAACAAGACCTTCAACCTCATCGGCCAGGATGTCTTCGCTCAACTGAAAGCCGGCACCATCCTCAGGGTTTACTACTCTACAGAACCTTCCGCCACCTACCATCAGATGCAGCTCATGACAGGCTGGTGGACGCTGCTCCCCAATTCGGAGAAGATAGACATCAGCGGTAGTGGCGTAGACACCTACACGCTGACGCAAGAAGCTCTCGACTTGATACAGAATCAGGCCGGATTCCTATGTGGCGGTCACGGATATTATGTTGACAGAGTCACCGTACAATAGCCACAAGAGTAGCAACTTGACACTATTGTAATAAGCAACAGGTTTGTATCCTAATTATCATTTGTTTATATTTTGGCCTGCGGGAGCCCATTCCTGGACTTCCACAGGCTTTTTTAAAGAAATCACCATCCTCAAAATAATGAGAAAGACTATTTTTTCTATCTTCATGTTGTTCGCCCTCGGCGGTAGCCTCAATGCTGCCCCGCTATACCCTCGCGACAACAACCTTGAGGCCAAGGTAGAGAAGACCCTCAGCAAGCTCACCCTGCGCCAGAAAGCCGGGCAGATGGTGGAGCTCGTTGCCGACCTTTTCGGCCACAACGATGCCAAAGGTGTATTCCACATCGACAAGGCGCGCACCGACTCTCTGCTCAGCCGCTACCAGATAGGTTCCATCCTCAATGCCCCCAACACCATGGCGCCGACAGCAGCACAATGGCAGGAGATCATCAACGACATACAGAAGAGCTCGATGAAGAACATCGGCATCCCCTACCTCTATGGCCTGGACCAGAACCATGGCTCCACCTATACCCAGGACGGCACGCTCTTCCCACAGAATATCAATGTTGCCGCCACCTTCAACCGCGACATCGCCCGCGCCTGCGCCGAGGCTACCGCCTATGAGACGCGCGCCGTGAGCGTGCCCTGGACCTACAGCCCCACAGTTGACCTGGGCCGTGACCCACGCTGGCCACGTATCTGGGAAGACTTCGGCGAGGACTGCTATCTCAACGCCGAGATGGGCAAGGCCATGGTCCTCGGCTTTCAAGGCCCGGACCCCAACCACATCGACAACCTGCACATTGCCGCCTGCATGAAGCACTATCTCGGCTATGGCGTGCCATGGACCGGCAAAGACCGCACACCGGCATATATCAACCCCGCTGACCTGCGCGAGAAGCACTTCCTGCCGTTCTTAGAAGGGATAAAGGCTGGTGCCCTGAGTGTGATGGTCAACTCGGCATCCGTCAACGGTATGCCCGTCCACGCCAACAAGACCTTGCTCACCGACTGGCTGAAGACGGAGACGGGATGGGACGGAATGCTCATCACCGACTGGGCCGACGTCAACAACCTGTGGCAGCGCGAGTGTGTGGCCAAAGATAAGAAAGACGCCCTGCGCATCGCCATCAATGCAGGCATCGACATGGTCATGGAACCTTACAATCCCGATGCCGTAGACCTCATCGAGGAGCTGGCCAAAGAGGGTGCCATCCCCATGAGCCGTATCGACGATGCCGTACGCCGCATTCTGAGAATGAAATACCGTCTCGGACTCTTCGACCGCCCCACTGAGAAGCTCAAAGACTATCCCAAGTTCGGAGGCAAGGAGTTTGCCGAGCGCTCCTATCGCGGGGCCGTGGAGAGCATGGTGCTGCTGAAGAACGACGGCATCCTGCCTTTACAGAAAGGCGCCCGCATCCTCCTCACCGGACCCAACGCCAACCAGATGCGCTGCCTTGACGGGGGATGGAGCTATACTTGGCAGGGACATCTCACCGACCAGTTCGCTTCGCAGTACAACACCATCTATGAGGCGCTGTGCAACGAATACGGCAAGGACAAGGTGCTGCTCCGACAAGGTGTCACCTACAATGAGAAGGGAAAGTACTATGAGGAGAATGAGCCCGACATCGCGTCGGCTGTGAAGGCTGCTGACAGCGTCGATGTCGTCATTGCCTGCATTGGTGAGAACTCCTACACCGAGACGCCCGGCAACCTCTCCGACCTCACGCTCTCTGCCAACCAGCGACAGCTCGTCAGCGCCCTGGAAGCCACAGGCAAGCCCGTCATTCTCATTCTCAACGAAGGGCGCCCGCGTCTCATCGCTGACATAGAGCCGAAGGCTAAAGCCGTGGTGGACATCTTCCTGCCCGGCAACTACGGTGGTGACGCGCTGGCAGCCCTGCTCTCCGGACACGAGAACTTCAGTGGTAAGATGCCTATCACCTATCCGAAGGAAATCAACTCGCTTGCCAACTACGACTTCAAGAAGAGCGAGGAAGTGGGAACAATGGCTGGTGCCTACGACTACAATGCGCGCATCACACAGCAGTGGCCCTTCGGCTATGGCATGAGCTATACCACCTTCAAATACGACAACCTGCGGGTCGACAAGACACACTTCACATCCGGTGACACCCTCACCGTGAGCGTCGATGTCACCAATACCGGCAACCGTGAGGGCAAGGAGAGTGTGCTGCTCTACAGCAGCGACCTCATAGCCTCAATGACACCCGACGGGCGCCGTCTGCGCGGCTTCGACAAAATCAGCCTTCAGCCGCAGGAGACACGCACCGTCACACTCCACCTTCCTGCCGACGACCTGGCCTTTGTGGGCTGGGACGGCAAACGGCATTTGGAGGAGGGCGAGTTCCGCCTCACCATCGCCGACAAACAAGTATCGGTCTGGTGCGACAAGACAATCGTCAGGTAAACGAAAAACAGTGATTTAAAAGGCTGATAACAAGTAGTTTGACGATTATCTACAATCATTCTGATGATTTACGGCAAATGCCACACATATCCGTGGCATTTGCCGTAATTGTTTGTGGCAATTGCCAACGATATCCGTGGCATTTGTCAACGATATCCACGGCAATTGCCAGCGATATCCGTGGCATTTGCCTGGAACGGAATACACTTTTTCGAGGATAAAAAAGGCCGAGCCCTACACTTTTTCGAGGGTTCGGCAAAAGAAAGTCTACACTTTTCTGAGGGTTCAATCAGTAAAAGCTTACACTTTTTCGAGGGTTCAATCAGTAAAAGCCTACACTTTTCTGAGGGTTCGCCGTGATTTCCATCCTAATGCCTCTTCAGGTGAAAAGTACCCGAAAAGGCATGATCGTGTCAATAATCCCGCCGCCGGTTTGTCCGCATGAAGAAATCCATATCCGCCACGCGCTGCTCGTGGGTGCTCTTCTGACTGAAAGCCCATGAAGCCTCAGCATCGGGGAGAAAGCCCTCCTTGATGAGATAGTGGGCAAAGTGGGTTGAAACCATATTGCAGTTCCACAGAATGTCAACGGCATCGGTCTTGGCCTTCTCAGCGTCATAGTAAGGATTGTCAGGATCCTTGATGCTGCGCTCTACCAATGGCGCAAAGAACTGGTTATCCGTCTTAGACTCCGTATCAACAAACATGCAGGGAGCCTCCAAGGAGTTGAGCTCCTTGTTGTCGGCGACGCTTGCAGGATATTTGAATATGTCCTGAAGATAGTGCAGCATCTCATCGGCATCCTTGAAATAGACGATTCGCTTACCATTCGTCTTTTGGAGAATCTCCTCTGGCGACAAGAACCGCTCATTCTCTTTTGGAATATCACGCTGACGCTGCTTGATTTCCTCGAAAGCTCCCTCATCCAACTTCAATGGCAACAGCACTCCGTTGAGACGCCATTCACCCTTGAAGAAGACAAAGCTGGCCGCACAGCCATTGTTGGCCTTGATGATTTCCGAAGTAAGGTTCAGCTCTTTGTGACTCACCTTGATGACTTTTCCATGTGTATTCTCCAAAGTCAGCGGGTCCTCGTCAGCATCAGAATCATACTTATAGGTATCCATTTCCAGTACCTCTACTTCTTCAAGGAGCTGTGCGAGGTCGTCGTTGCCCGTTGCCACAGCTAAACGTTGCAGCCATTCATAAGGCAGGAGGGCCAGCGGACCAATGCGATTATTAAACTTCATCTCTGAGAGGATGAAATACTGCCGCATGGAGGTCGCCATCTGATTGAAGACGGGAATATCCTTGATTTCTTTCGCCCTGTCGCGCATATCCTCGTTGAGCCATCTGCCGGAAGTGATATAGCATCCTGCCAACATCCAACCGAGGACATCGCGAAGCTCGTTGAAGCCCTCAGAGGCATAATGAAGCATATTGTTCATCTCCGTCTTTGCCTCCTCATTGATGGGTGCCGACTCAAAGGCAGTATCGAGAATACGATAGGCCTCCTGTCCCATCTCTAAGAGCAGACGGTCGGTATCGAAAAGCCGGTCGGGGAACAGCTCGCAAGCCACGTCCCATACCAGATAGCGCACGGCATTGAGGCTCGGCTCGTCAGGATAATATTCCTCCTCAGCATGATACATCGGGACGGGATAACCGTAAAGTTTCATGCACTCATTGGAAAACATGCGCCACACACCCATGTCGGCAACAATATCCTCAAAATAGCAAGTCAGCTTGCAGGCTAAGGTTCGCGTGAAATTCTTATCGGGGAAGTCTTTGCCGACAAAGCTCCGTAACCTGTCATACAGATTATTGGCGAAGCGCGTATAATATCCGTCGGTTGCGCAGGCACAATTATTGGGATGTGCCAGGCGGATATCCTGCGTTGTGATGATTTCTCTCATTTTCTAAGGTTCATAATAGTTTTACGCTACAAAAGTACGCATTTGTTTAATGATAACAAAGACAATCCCGAAAAAACGATGTCGGGAGATAAAAACGCAATGCTTTAGTCCTGTTTCACCATAAAAAAGAAACAAGGCTAATGACAAGAAATCATTAGCCCTAATCTGTGTTAGTATGTATTCATCTACTTGCTTGTCTGTCCCATGCTCTGTCGGAACTTCTCCTGCAATTGTTTGGCCATGGCGTTGGCAGGATTCAGTTTCAGCGCTTCGTCGAAGTTGTCGAGGGCCTGGCGATAGTAGCGCGGTCCGTTCTGCTGCGGACTCATCACGATGAGGGCAGTGTAATAGAATCCGTGGAGCGTGGCAAGGTCGGAGCGGTCGACAGCCTTCTGAGGTTTCAAGGCTTCTATCTTGCCGATGACGCGCTGAGCCTCATCGACGTACTGCTGGGATTTGCTGTCCAGAGGATTGGTGCAGACGTAGCCGAGCAGAAGCACGGCCTGCTGAACCTTTGGGCCGAGGCTGTCGGGCTGCATAGCCTCCAAACGCTGCAAGGCGGCAAGCTGCTCTGCCAATGAGGGCTGCCGCTGTTGGGCTTGGGCACAGACAAAAGAAAACACGACGAAGACGAGAACCCACAGACGACGCATGCACGTTGCCACAGGCTTAGAAATTTGAGATGTCATAAGCTTTATTACTTTTAAGTGAAATAAATATGCCGATATAGAAGAAGCGGTTGGAGCCATTGGTGACGGGCTTACCATAGCGGTAGCCATAGATGTTCCGACGGCCAAGGAGATTGCTCAGCGAACTGTAGACGATGACGCGCTTGCTTGCCAACCACGTGACACTGGCATCAAGGCTGTTGAAATAAGGTGTGGTGCGCCCCTCGCTCCTGCGGCCTGAGGCATAGGAGTCGGTCAGCCCAAAGCCCCACACGTCAAAGCCATAGCGCAAGGAGAGACGGAGGTTGTGACGCGAAGCATACTGCGGGCGGTCCTCGACAAGGTAGTCGAGATAGAGGCGCCGCGAGTCGTTGTAGCTATAGCTGAGTGTCGTGGAGAGGTTACGTAACAGTGAGCGGTCGTCAATATAGACATCGAAGCCGCGGCTCACGCCATGGCCGTCGGCAGTATATCGCTCTTGCCGGAAGAGGGGCAGATGGCTGTAATGCTTATAGTAAGCCTCCAAGCGGACGTGAGTCTGACCAAAATGATATTGTGCTCCGGCGATATAGTGAGTAGCCGTAGCAGGGCGCAATGTCCCCAGGCTCCGCATCTGTATCGTGTCGGTGACCTCTTGCGCGTATTGCCCGGCAGAGAGAGTAAAAAGCCAACTGGTTGTGGGGCGATAGTTGAGCAGTAGTCGTGGCATTATGCTCCAATGATGGGAGCGGCTGGTATATTCAGTGCGCAAGGAGGCTTCAGCAAAGAGATGGCGCAAGAGACGAAACTGTGTCTCGGCAAAGAGCGCCGGCAGCTGGATATCGGCAGCATAATGATAATCTTGCGTCGAGAAGTTGTCCGATAACGTGCGATCATCAACTGGCATGTGATAGTCAATCCCCGCATGACGGAGGTAGCTCTCTGCACCCAGGGTGGCTTTCACGGCAGACGATAGGCGATTCGATACCTTTGCCTTGAGATGCAACTCACCCATGCGGTGACGATAGCTGTCTGAAGCGACAACTGCGCCATCGACACGTTCCCACACTAAACTGCCCGATGCTCCGGCAAACCAAGTTAGTCCACCCTTGCACGACCCCTTGACGACGCTGTTGAGATAGAGGTTGCTCTCACCAAGATCCAGCCTGCGGCCATCGGTGTCGAGACTCAAAGTGGTACGGTCAAAGCCTAAATAGGTTTTCCATACACTCGATGTCGTAGGTTGCATCTTCCACTGCGTCTCGCCGGAGAGCTGACGGTAAGGCTCATGCCATGTCCAGCGGTCGGGGAAGAGACGGTTGTAGAGGCCCAAGTCGGTATAGGCTGCGTTCATCGACCAGCTGCCCACCTTGGTGGCCTTCGTGCCTCCAAAGTTCCAATCGTTGAGCGAAGCACTCACTCCAAGCTTATCTGAAGTTGAGGCATCAGTGGTCTCCATGGGCAGCACCGACGAGAGAGCCTGGCCGTATTCAGCATCGTAGCCGCCCAGGGAGAAGTTGATGCCCTTGAAGAGGAAGGGCGAGAAGCGGCCGCGCGACGGACTGTCGGGGGCTGATGTGGTGTAGGGGCGCAGCACGTGCATGCCGTTGACATAGGTCTGGCATTCCTCGCTATCGCCACCACGCACATAGAGCTTTCCATTCTCACCCACCTTCTGTGTGCCGGGCAGACTTTGCAGCGCCGCCACGATGTCGCCGCAGCTGCCGCCGTCCTGCACCACATCGAGGGCATCCAGCTGCTTCATGCCGTTGGCCTGTCCAAAGGAGAAGGTGCTGCCCGTGACCACCACCTCGTCGATTGTCGTCGTACGCTCACGCAACCGGATGGTCAATGGCTGCTGCCCTTTGCCCAGCACACACTGGCATTCGTCGTAGCCCATGCAAGTGACCATCAGCACGGCACTATCGGCAGCGGATGTCGTGAACGAGAACCGCCCGAGTGAGTCGGTGAGACAGCCGTCAATGGTGCCCTTCACGAAAACGTTGGCACCGACAACCGGCTCGTGGCCGTCGGTCACCATGCCCGAGACCTTAACGATAGAGCCCGAGAGTTTCTGTTGGGCAGAGACTTTCTGTTGGGCATAGGCTGCAACACAGCCCGTCAGCAGGAGTATGAGTATGAGAATATTGCGTTTCATGCCAGCAAAGTTAAGGCACGAAACGCTTCCCTCCAAATAAGTGGGACAGACAGCTAACTATCGTGCCACTTGCCTAAGGTTCAGGATGAAATGCAAGGACTTGGGACGAATGACTAAGCAGAAATAGGAGAATTTGCTTATCCCACAAACGAACGCAGCTTGCCTACGTAGCTCCTTGACACGGGCACCACGTGGCGGTCGTCACCCACGGTGAGCTGATAGCCGTTGGAGTTGCCGTGGGCAGAGAGGATGCGATTGAGGTTGACGATGAACGAGCGGTGGCACTGAAAGATGCTCTTGTCCTTGGCATCGGCAAGCACCGAGGTCAGGGTGGCACGCAACTGCCGGTGCTCCACACGACCCTCACGCAAAAAATAGACATCCACAAAGTTCTTTTGCGCCTCGGCATAGAGGAAGTCGGTCATGGGCAGAGTGAGGTCCTCGCCCCGCACCGAAGAGTCATGAAAAGTAATCGTCTGTCCCTCTTGTGCTGCCTCATCCTTCTGCAGCAGCGTGGCAAGGCGATTGCGCAGTCGCTTCTGATAGTCGAGGGCGACGAGGGTCAGGGTGATGGGGATGCCGATAAGAAAGGTGGCATAGGTGTAGCCTAAGAAATGCTCTATTGACAGCGGGCTCCGGAACCATATCCAGTCAAGGACGAAGTTGCCCACACTGATGAGGCAGAGCAACAGCAATATGGCCGCGCACTCGTGCCACACGCGCCATGTTGCCGTATGGCGAACCAAGGGTTTGAAGACCAGCCAACCGTAGACATACGTCTCGACGACAGCCAACACTGTGAACGGCAACACCACTCCTAAAACATTGCCGGAGTAAGAGCCCAGCCCAAACGGACGGAAGAAAAAGAGGAAGAAGAAGACAATGGCACCTGCAACCAGCCCTACATAGAGCCAGTTGCCGTCTTCGTCTTGGGGTAGCGTGCGAAAAAAGAAATTCTTCATAGTTGTGGAGAACAAAGAAACAGAGTGCTCCGTTCGACCGTTCAAGGATTCGTCCTGAACACCAGTGCAAAGATAGTCGATTTGCTCCAATCGGCCAAAAATATTATTGTAAAGCTAATACACATTATATAATAATGTGTTGTCGTTCCATTGACGCACTCCGGATTACTATTTCCTTCCAAATGATAACCTCTATGTAACAAAATGTTATTTTTGCGATATTTCTACATAAAAACATGACGTTTTGTTTTGACGAGCCAGATGTTTTCTTATCTTTGCAAACGATAAAAGCTAAAAGTAAGAGACATGAAGAGATTCTATTTTGATTCGTTCACCAAGCAAGCCTTGTCGGTACTACACCGTTACAGGGCCGTCATGTTCAGTCCTACAACTGCTAAGTTATAGCTGGCTAAGAAAGAGTAGTCTATCTTTTCTGGCCGTCTGCTGATGTACACAGGCAGAACATGTACACCTTTTATATTATACACTTTCATAGCATCGTTTGCGGAAGCATAACACTCCAAATGATTTAGTTCTCAGAAGGCAGTCCCTACATTTAGAGACTGCCTTTCTTCTGCCTCCTCTGTAAGCAACTCACCACCATCGAGAACATGGGTAATTACCGCATTCGTTTCTAACTAACTTTTCGGATGGTGGCCGCCATTGGAGGCGGTCACTGCAACAATTCAACCTACAGGTCGTAGTATTTCTGAGACTCATAGCTTTATTACCACGTATCAATATTATTCTTAATAAGTGAAAAACATAAAATAAGCTACCTCGATGCAATGTCATTGGCCATTTGCGTCTCTCGATTACCTAAGGATGGTGCTTTCGGCATTTTTCATCTCATATTGTGGAGAACGTCGCACTTTCTTTCCATAGTCTAACGAGCAGATGAACTTCAGTGATGCATAGGCATTATCCTGCTCACGGCGGATTTGTTCTGAAAGATCGTAGACATTGGAGGATAGCGAGCGCTTTATCACATTATCCTGAGTGAAAAGGTTCTTCGCTTCCAATACAACTGCAAGGTTGTCGTGGCTCCATTCAGCCGAGAGGCCGTATTGCCAAGGTTGTTGGATATGGTATTGATAGTTGTTCAGTGAGCGTAACAGCGACTTACATGTTGCGGAAAGAGAGAAGTCGCCGACATAATAGTTTGCCTGCATTCCCATCTGCCACCCCCTCTGCTGCTCGTCAATAGCCTTGGTCACTTTTGCGTATGTGAAGTTACCATCCATCTTTATGTTGAAACTCGCAGAAGGCTTCCATGTTACAGACAGAGATGTTGAAGTCTGATGACTTCTCGCATCGCTTGAAAACGAGTTTATGATATTGTTACCCTCAACTGAATATGTGTTTACGATAGCGTTGCTCATATACATGTAATAGCACGAGAGCATTGCGGAAATCTGCTTGTAATTGAGTGAATAGGTAAGACCCGGACCTAACAATGTGGAGTTGTCCATATCAGGATTGCCCCGGCGAATCATCACCCTGTCTATCTGCTGGCTTGCATGATTTACCGAATTCAATGACGGGAAGGTGTTGCCCAAGGAGAAGAACAGGCGGAAACGCTGCAGCTCGTCGGGCATCCACGATGATGAAAACTGAAGGCGTGGAGCGAGGTGCTTTACTGCATCATCGCCATGTAGTTGGTAGACAAGGTATGACAAACCTGGATTAAAGTTGAACATTACCTTTTTCCACCTTTTATTATAGTCCACGAAAAAGATTGTCTCTGAGGAATGTAGATGTTGCCAATAATCAGCATCACCTCCATAGTCGTCCTGCGAGACACGCATATACTCATGCAGACTGAAAGTCAAATAGTTCTTCTTGGGTAAGGCGATACTATAGTTGACGTTGAACTTTCCATAGAAATAGTCCTCGTCAACGTTGCTGATGAACCTTCCGTCCTCACAGAAATCGCGCTTGTATTGGGTGTTGGCATAGTAAGCGTCGAGAACAGCGTCAAGGCTCTGATTCTTGCTGATTTGCCTTTGGTAGTAAGCGTATATGGTCGGCTTGACTGTGCTGTTTCGTGAGTATTGAATCCGGTCAAGGAGGGCATTTCCTTGTGGAGAGATGTATTCCGTTCTTCCGTTAAGGATGTTGTCCCATTGTTGGTTTGCTTCTATACTTGCCCGAAGCATCCATGCACGTTCCTGGGTCATGTTGCTAAGGCTGGCGGTTATGTATTTGCCAATATTCTCCTTGTCGTTGTTGTTGGACACCGAAGTCTTACTTACAGTATTGAGAAACCCATAGCTTTCTCTTGAAGCTTCGTCCTCCTTGGCATTGGCCTTGCTATATCCAGCCCATAGGTTGACATTATGATTGCCGAAACTGTATTTGGAAGTGATGTTGTAGTCGCCATGCTTATAGCCGACGCCTTGCAATGCGTCCAGCTGCGTATATCCGCCTGACTTGTATTGCTTGACAACATAATTGATCACAGCTTGGTCTTTGGCATACTTTCCTGTAGGCATGTCGTAGTACTCTACACGCACGACATCTTTCGGCCTCAGGCTCTGAATTTCCCGGAAGGTTGCCTCACGACCGTTGATATAGAGAGTAGCGGCACCGGCTGGAGTCGTCACCTTTCCGCTTTCAGCATCCATGTTGATCCCCGGAATCATCATACTCCTTAAAAGCTCGTAGCCCGAATGTGAGTGCTTCCGCTGAGCGGCCGTAGGTATACAATTATAGTGGTCGGCAGCTTGCTGAATGTATTGACCGCTTACCGTTATCTCCCTGATTTGCTGTGTCTTTAGCGTGTCTGTCTGGGCATTGACAGACAAGAGCCCAATAAACAGAAGGGTCATAATGACATTCGCTTTCTTCGTCATTGAGTGGTATGGTTTCATAATTCCTTTATTTGTCAACTGTGCATAGATAAACTTGTCGTAATAATTAGAGCAAGTCCTTATCTTCCCATGTTGCAAATGTAGCAATTTCCCACTATGTAGCCAACTTTTTGCCACAAAAGTTTTGAGGGACTTACACGCCCGACCGGCAAGGGCTGAGGTGGCCGATGCACTTGGCTTCATCACTAACAGTTTCTTCTGTCGCTATTTCCGGGGACACACCGGCTGTAGGCCACAGGAGTATCGGAACGGGTAGATTGAAGTTTACCAGTTTGCCACATTTGATATAAATATGAAAGAAATACCTTAATATATTTCTGTTTATCAAAGAAAGTCTTTATTTTTGCAGTTGAGAAATATAGTCTGATAATAAAGATAGTAGTTTCGACTTTATACCCACAGTCCAATCAATACAACGAAATATCCATCATTAAAAATAATATCACCATGACAACGATGCAAATAAATACCGAGATAGTGAATCTGCTAAAGCTTATTTCTGGCAATAAGGTTTTGATGAAGAAGGTTCTCGAGTATATCAGAGAACTGGTAGGTCAAAATGTAACAATAGAAGAAGAAAGTGAATATGATAAGACCAAAAATTTTATTGACAGCTTCGCAGGAAAATGGGAAGATGATAATACAGCCGATGACATGATTGCTGATATTTATTCTGCAAGGAAAAGTAATAATGACGAAGAACTTATAAAGATATTAGACGCATGACACAATATCTTTTGGACACAAATATAGTAGCCTTCATGTTAAGAGGTCGAAAAGATGTGCTCGACCGAATGCTTGCCATAGGTGTGGACAATTGTCATATATCGGAAATAACCTATGCGGAGCTTTTATACGGTGTACGCTGCAGTAAATATCCAGACAGAAACGATGAAGTATTGGGAACCTTTATAAGAGGTATTGATATGCTACCAATAAGTAATGCCTTGGAAGAGTTTGCCAATATCAAGTTTTGCCTGAGAAGAATCGGAAAGATTGTTGAGGACTCGGATATTTATATAGGAGCTACAGCCATTGCTAATAATATGGTAATGGTTACTGAGAATTTAAAGCACTTTGAAAACATGCCTGGCATTGTACTTGAGAATTGGGTAAAAAGATAGGGAAGTGTGATAATAATATTTATAAACATATTATCTTTGTGCTGAATAGCAAAGAAATACTAACAAGATGAGGAAATTGAGCTTTACCGCATGCTTTGCGTTGTTGATACTGACCATCCTTGCCAGTCTGCACAGTTACCGGGCTGCCGTGGTTGACATGACACGCGACCTCGATCAGGCGTTGATGCTCACCATGGAGATGAAGACAGCGGAATATATCACACCGGACACCGTGCGCACCTACCGCTCGTTGATTAAGAACCCCGTGCTACGCCAGTGCGCCACCTTGTCTTATTGCCTCCCCGACGAGCGTCGCACGTCGGTATGCAGCCGCAAGATGCTGTGGCGGCATGGCGGACAACGTTATTATCTCCGTGGCTATGCCAACTGCTCCATGGCGACAGTGCTTAGCCTCTCCGACCAGCGGCTGCCCCTGACGCTGTCGCTGCTCACACTGCTCAGTTTCGTCATGGCTTTCCTGCCGCGTGTCCGTAGACAGCAAGTTGCCCCAGCCCTCGTCAGTCCGACAGGAGCCCTCGTCAGCACGGACAGAACAACCATCTCGCCCGATATTATGCCGATGATTGGCGACCTCTGTTATTGCCCCGACACCCAAGACTTCTTCCACAATGGCAAAGCAATTCACTTTACACCCATGCAGCGTCAGCTGATGGAACTGTTCTATGCCTCCGACCGCCACACGCTCACCAAGCAGGAGATTTGCGACGCACTCTGGCCGCGTAAGGATGATGCCAACGAGACACTCTACACGCTCATCAAACGACTGAAGCAGACGCTCGCCGACAACGGCTGTCAGTTGCAAATCACCTCTGACAGAGGAAGAGCGTACCAGTTGGAAGATGCTAATAAAGCCTCTGAATAACAACAAGATGCACAGCCGTCTGTCAATTGTCAGGCAACTGTCAGCATCTTTTCCCCTCTTGTCACTGTCATTGCTTATCTTTGCACCTGAAAATAAAAACATGGAAGCTAAGATGAGAGCAATCACAATGATGACAGGCTTACTCTGCCTGGCAATCACTACACCCCTTAACGCGCAGGAAGCTAAGACACGGCAGGCCAAGCAACAGGAAAGCAGAACACCGCATACCCTTCAGGAGGTGGAGGTGAAGGCGGCACGCGTCGTCGACCGCCCCGACGGCAAGCTCTTCCTGCCCTCAACCGCCCAGCTCCGCCACTCGGCCAACGTCTATCAGCTGCTGGCCATGATGCCCATGCAGGGGCTCAAGGTGAATGCCATCGATCGTACAATCACGTCCGTGGCTATGGACGGTGGCGTGCAGATACGCATCGACGGCGCCAAGGCCATCTCCAACGACCTGGCCGCCCTCGACACGAAGCGCATCAGCAGCATCGACTATATCGACAACCCCGGCGTACGCTACGGCGACGGCATCAAGTATGTCATCAACATCCACACGCGGCGCAGCACCCGGGGCTACGATCTCGGACTCGACGCCACCAACCTGCTCACTGACTGGCGCGGCAGTAACACCGTCTATGGCAAGTACAACACGGGCAACAGCCAGCTCGCGCTGTCCTACGACTTCGGCTACAAAGACTTCAAGGGCAACCGGCGCGACGAGACCGCCGACTACACGCTCACCGACGGCAGCGTGGAGCGCGTCACTCGCAACGACCTCGAAAACCGAGAGCGCAACTTCAGCCACAACATCCAGCTGACCTACAACCTTGCTGACACCACCGACAACGTCTTCCAGGCCTCGTTCGCCACATCGCTCGACCATACGCCCACACAGCAGGATGTCAGGCTCATCACCACACAGACGCTCCTGCCCGCTGCCGTACTCAGCAGTCAGACCGCCACACAGACCGAGCGCAACCGCGACTTCTCACCCGTGCTCGACCTCTATCTCTACCGCCGCCTCGACAGCCGGCAGTCACTCATGGCCAACGCCACCACCACCTATATCTATACCACCGCCCACAGCACCTACAACGAGGGCTCGCCCTATGCCTACGCCGTCGACGGCCACACGTGGTCGCTGTGGGCGGAAGCCGTCTATACCCATCGGCTCAAACCCTTCACCCTCTCGGCAGGGGCCAACTACCAGCAGAAATATGTCGACAACACCTATACGGGTGATGTCGCGGCGCAGACCAAGACGATCACCTCGCAGGTCTATCTCTTCTCGCAACTCAGCGGCTCGCTGTGGCACTTCCGCTACACAGCAGGACTGGGCTATAACAATCTGCACTACCGCCAGGGCACCCACACCTACGACTTCCATTTCCTCCGTCCGAAGTTCAACATATCTTGGGCCATCGACAAGCACTTCACCTTCAGCTATTCCTACGAAGTCTCGCAGTGGATCTCGCGTGTAGCCATGCTCAGTGACACCCGCATCCGGCAGAATGCCCGTGAGTGGACAGTGGGCAACCCTGACCTCCGGCAGCCCAAACGCCGGGAGCACACCTGGCGGCTGGCCTACTCCGCGCCCTCGCTCTACAACAGTCTCACGGCCTACTACCGCCGCAACCCCCATTGCAACATGGCGCTCTACACCCGCACGGCCGACGACCAGTTCCTCTATACCCAGACCAACCAGCGCGGCATCAACCTGTTCTATGTCGTTGACGAGGCGCAATGGACCGTCGTCCCCGACCGCTTCATCGTCAACGGCAATGTGGGCATCTACCGCTGCCTGAACTATGGCGACGCCTACAAGCACCACTACACCAGCTACACGGGTGGCCTCACCGCCCAACTTTTCCTCGGCAACTGGTCGATAGTGGGTGACTTCGACGGCGGCTACCGCTGGCTCGAGGGTGAGACCAAGGGCAACAACAGCGCTACCCTGTCCTTCCAGGTGGGCTATCAGCTCCGCGCCTGGAACTTCTCCTTAGCCTGCCTCAATCCCTTCAGCCACAACCCCCGCATCCGCAAGTCCGAGCTTATCAACGCCGACCTCCACAAGACCGACGTGCTCCACAGCCGCAACGACGGCCAGCTGCTCAGCCTCACCGTCTCCTGCCAGCTCTCGGGCGGAAAGCGCTATCGCAACGTCAGTCGCAGGAACCGGCAGAGGACCGATACCGATACGGGTATCATAAAATAGATTAATTTCTTTTGCCATCTCATCATGAAACGCTACCTTTGCGCATCGTGATACAGCTGAGGAATAAACGTCAAAGATATGCCTGGATTCTTCTGAGCATCTTCGTGCCTATGCTTATGCTCGCATCGTTGCATGTGCATAAGCAGCAGGCTGATGTTTCAGCAGAGTGCTATTCCTGCCTCCACCACCTGCATCACAGCGGACATCTCCAAACCACAACTTTCCACAGCGACAACTGTGTGCTGTGCCATTTCCTTTCGTTGCCTTATTTAGCAGCGACGATGGGTGTCATTGCTCTCATGGTGGCCCTCCACCGTCAGCACACTTTTCTGCCTGTAAGCCGTCCCTTTGCCCAGCCAAAGGGAGTGGCGTCTCTCCGCGCTCCTCCTGTAAAACTTTGATTGACAATCTTTCCACTTCAGACCGCCGACAAAGCACGACGGTCTCCAACAACACAAATCAAAGTTTTATACACAGATGAACAGAATTTTAGCAGTTCTGCTTATGATGCTCGTGTGCATGGGCATCCAGGCAGACCCGCTGACAGGGGAAGCCATGCTCAGCGGAAAAGTCACCGACAAGCGCAGCGGAGAACCCCTTGTCGGCGTAACGATATATTTCCCAGAACTCTCACGCGGCACTACGACAGATGTCGACGGTAATTTTACCATCGGCGAGCTGCCTAAGAGAAAAGTCAATGTCCAAGTCAGCTACATCGGTCATAAGACCATCGTGACGCAGATAGACCTTGCCGCCACGTCCCATCAGGACTTCCGTCTCTCCGAGAGCGACGCACAGATTCAGGAGGTCGTCGTCACCGGGCTCACGGGTAAGACGCTCATCAAAGACTCTCCCGCGCCCATCACCGTCGTAGGCTCGGCACAACTCAATGCCACGCCTTCTACAAATATCATCGACGCCCTCAGCCTGCAGCCCGGCGTCGCACAGATAACGACTGGCGGCGGCATCTCCAAGCCTGTCATCAGAGGTTTAGGCTTCAATCGCGTCGTCGTCGTCAACGATGGCATACGTCAGGAAGGCAACCAATGGGGCGAGGAACATGGCATAGAGGTCGACGCACAGAGTGTCTCCTCAGCAGAGATTCTCAAAGGCCCTGCCTCGCTGATGTACGGCAGTGACGCCATGGCAGGCGTCATCATCTTCCACAATGAGATATTGCCCCCACCGGGACATATCGCTGCCAATGTCTCATCGGAATACCAGACCAACAACGGGCTCTTCGGCTATTCCGTGAATGCCAAGGGCAACAACAGCGGCATTGTCTGGAGCGCACGCTGGTCGGACAAGATGGCCCACGCCTACAAAGACCGCGCTGACCAATATGTCCTCGGCTCGCAATACCGCGAGCGGGCAGCAGAGGGTCTCGTCGGTGTCAACCGCAAATGGGGCTACAGTCATATCACCCTCGACTACTACCATATCACCCCTGGTATTGTGGAAGGCGAACGCGGCTACAGTCATAGCTATGGGGCCACCCTACCCTTCCAGCAGGTACACCACTACAAAGCCGTCGCCGACAACACCTTCTTCCTTGGCAGCGGCACCTTACAGGCCATCATCGCCTACCAGCAAAACAGACGGCAGGAATATGAGGAGAGTCGTGACATTCCGGGCCTTGATTTCATGCTCCACACCCTCAACTACGATGTGAGATACAAACTGCCCGTCAACGACGCGCTGAGCATCGCCACCGGCGTCGGCGGCATGTGGCAGCGATCGCTCAACAAAGGTGACGAGTATCTCATCCCTGCCTATCGGCTCTTCGACATCGGTGTCTTTGCCACAGCCACCTACAAAGCCGGGCCATGGACGCTGAGCGGTGGCCTGCGCTTCGACAACCGTAATCTTCGAGGCTTCGCGCTCAAAGACCGATTTGACAGTTTCCAACGGAGCTTCAATGGCGTCACGGGCAGCATAGGAGCCGTCTATGCCGTCAACGACAAAATGAATGTGAGAGTGAACATGGCACGTGGATTCCGATCCCCCAACCTTAGCGAGCTCGCCTCCAACGGCGTCCATGAGGGTACCGTACAATATGAGTTAGGCAACCATCGCCTCGACCCGGAATACAGCTGGCAGGGCGACATCGGATGGGACTACACCTCATCCCTGCTGTCGGCATCGCTGTCGCTCTTCGCCAATTACATCGACAACTACATCTTCACCCAGAAACTTGAGGGTGTGAAGACGGAAGGCTATGACACCTATCAATATGTCCAGGATGACGCCCGTATCCTCGGTGGAGAAGCCACCGTAGACCTGCATCCCGTGGAGCGACTGCACTTCGCCAACACCTTCTCCTATGTCAACAGCGTACAGCTTCACCAGCCCAAGGAGTCGAAATACCTGCCTTACACCCCTGCCCCACGCTGGACCTCCGACCTGCGCTATGACCTCATCCGCGACGGCAAGACAGCCGACAACACCTATGTGGCTGTGCAGATGGAGTGCAACCTCCGCCAAGACCATTTCTATGCCCTCAACGGCACAGAGACAGCGACGCCGTCTTATACACTCTTCAACATCCTTGCAGGCTCCGACTTCCGGCTCCACGGCAGGAAGATAGCCAGCCTATATCTGTCGTGCAACAACCTCTTCGACCGCATCTACCAGAGTCATCTGAGCAGACTCAAGTATCTCGATGCCTCTCCCGACAACGGACGGCAGGGCATCTACAACATGGGGCGCAACATCACGATGAAGTTGGTCGTTCCATTGGAATTCTGACGCAGCTCCTCAGACTGAGAGAAGATAGCTGCCATAGAGCACACCATTCCATCCAAGAAGGTAAGCGGTGAGCAGGAGCAGCAGGAGACGCAGTGGTCTCGCCATACGATAGCCATCGGCACGCCTGACAAGGAAGCCGATGGCTATATTGATGATAAAGAGCCAGTGGGGCGACATGATATATGCCTCATTCAAGCCAAAGCCTAAGACAACATGAATCAACAGGTCAAAGCCAAAGAAAGACAAGGCCAGCCACAGCCAGCGGCTCCTGCGACCACAGACGATGCCGCCAATGAACAACAAGACGATGACAGCCTCAACAATATAGTTGATAGCCCAGCGGTAGTTCACGATAATGGGCCGGAGCCGCAGAACGTCCTGAAGCGTATAGTCCTGGTGGAGCTGAATAGGCTCGCCAAACACATTCTCCACCAGCGACGGCAGACGCGGGGTAGAGATATCCGTCCACTGCCCGAACTCCGTCTTGTTGATAGGCTTGCCGACATGACTCTTCGCTGCAATATCCTTCTGCTTCGCCAACTGTTGTTGCTGCACCTGATTGTATACCTGCATCACATGGACAGAGTCTTTAACAGCGATGGTATCACGGATGCTGGTCAGAAGCTTTACCTTTGCAATGCTGTCCCTCGCGGCCTTAGCACGATGCTTGGCTACGAACGTAGGCTCCTCAAAATGCTTCCACTCCTGACGGGCGCCCACCCATATCAACAGAGAAGGCAGAAGAATAGCAAGAAGAAGATTGGCCGGGCGCCAGAACTTCTTGCCGTTGACAAAGAGATTGGCTAAAAACACCTTGATGCCATTGTTGAGGGATATCCCCGCCGTGACAATGAAGAAGAGCACCGTCTGCCAGATGGTGAAAGAATGGTGCGCCTTCAGCTTCCTACCCGCCACATAGAGCGTGAGGATGAGCATGAACATCGACAATGGGAAATGGTCGGGAACACTGATTCCCACTATGACATAACCGAAGGAAAATGTCAGCCAGCACAACAGCCAGGCATCGAAGCGCTGCAAGCCTATCACCTCCCGAAAGGTTCTGTAGAGAAGGATAAAACTGTAGAAGCCACAAAAGACGAGAATAACGGCCATGATGACAGTAGCCCAGTTATGTCCCGTGAGCGCTATCAGCCCTTGGTTGACCTGGTTGGGCAGCCACATGAAGAAGGCCAAGAGCGGGTGGCGGTAGATGTTATACTCCGTATCCCAACGGGAGATGACGGCATAGCTCAAGGGGTCGAAGCCTGAGATATGAAAGGTATTGATGAAAAGGCGGCGATAGTGCTTGTGCAGAGGAAAGAATCTGTCTGCATATGTCCAAACCACAAACACATTCCACAACACCACATAGAGCAAAGCGGCAACAGCGCCCCAGCGCTCCTCGCGCTTGATTCGAAAGATATAAAAAGGATTTTTCATCGTTTAAGGAAGAATCTGACAAGTAGGAAGTTGACGGGCACACAGATGCAGAACATCGGTATCGGCGCCAGCGACTTGCTCACGCCCAACCACAGGAAGAGGTTCAGCGTAAGCATCTGCAACCCATAGTTGACACAATGGCTGAAGACGAAACCCGCGCCACGCTTCACATTGGCCTTGACACGGAAGGTGAAACGCGTGGAGGCATAGAAATTGAAGATGAAGCTCAGCAGATAGCCCACCGTCATGGCCACAGTGGTCCACAGATGCTGACGCCCTTTGGAGAGTGTGTCGGGGATAAACTGTATCAGACCATAGTAGATGCCGTACTGTAGGAGTGTGGCTGTGACACCGACAATGCCGAAGCGTACCACCTCGCCAAGATTCTGGCGCTGTCCGTCGCTCAACCTACTTTCTAAACGGCTTATAATATTTCTCATCGGCATAGTCCATCATTTCTTTATCGCCACGGCTGTCGCCGAAGGCTGTAATATAATAATGTGAACGGTTTTCTCGCAGGTCCGGAACGATTTCCTGCAACCTCCTCACCTTCTCGGCGCCATAGCAGTTGCGGGTTGTAAAGCGCCCTGTGAGCCTGCCATCCTTCACCTCTATGCGCGTGCCGACAATATATACCAGCTTCTCGTCATCACCGTCATAGGCAGCATTGTCATCATAGAAGAAGGGAATGACCCAGTTGTCAATGCTCGCACTGACCACATAGATGGCGTCGCCCTTAAGCAATCCGGCAAGCAGGTACTTGCGGCCACGCTCCCGCAGAATGTCTCGGCGCTCATGGCCGAAGTCGTCACACCATGCATTGAAGGTCTCAAGCGGTGTGCCTTTGAAAAAGAAAGAGAAGAGCCGCTGTTTTGTCTTACCATTATCTACTAAATGGAGCTTCATCAGTACCAACAACGGGGAGAAAAGAAAGAGACCGAGGAAGAGAGCCACAGGTCCCTTTACGAAGCTGATGAAAGCCAAGAGCGAGTCACGCTTTGTCAGCGTACCGTCAAAATCAAATACGATGATATGTTTTTTTGTATTGTCGTTCATGTCTTGCAAAGAGAGATTATCTTGCAATGCTGTTTTCTTATCGTGTAGAGGCTGATACCGTCAGAGTCGGCCCTGCTCACGATAGCTATAATAAGCGCCGTCGGTAATGATGACATGGTCGAGGAAGTAGACGCGCATGATGTCGCATGCCTTGCGTATGCGCTCCGTGAGCTGGTCGTCTTGTCGTGAAGGTCGAGTGTTGCCACTCGGATGGTTGTGGCAGACAGCCATGACAGTGGCATTGGCAAGGATAGCCTCCTTCATGATGACGCGAATGTCGACAGCCGTCTCCGTCAATCCACCATGACTGATACGCACCGACTTGATGAGTTTGAAGTTCTGGTTCATGAGCAGGATATGAAACTCTTCCACGTCTAAGTCCTGCATGCGTGGGTGCATGTAGTTGTAGACCGCCGTCGCCGATCCAAGGTCCTCACGCTCCTCGGCCTTCTCCCTGGCCCGTCGCTTACCGAGTTCGCAGGCTGCCAAGATGGTGATGGCCTTAGCCGGGCCTATGCCTTTAAATGCCTCCAAGTCGCCTACCGACATTTTACCAAGCGTATTGAGATTGTTATGGCATGAGGCGAGCACGGTCTTCATCAGGTCCACGGCGCTCTGCTCGGGGGTGCCAGAGCCGATGAGGATGGCCAGCAGCTCGGCATTGCTCAGAGCCTCGGCGCCAAGGGCCAGCAGACGCTCGCGCGGGCGGTCTTCCTCTGCCCAGTCGGTGATGGTGAGTTTCTCCATAGCAACAACACTAAATCATGGGTTCAGCCCCTTCTTCAATATCTCAAAGTCCTCATCACCATCATTCTTCGCGGGCTTGACACCAAGCAGATGGCAGACAAAAGGATAGACGGCGGTGTTGGCAAACTGTCCCACGGCGACACCTTTCTTGATGTCTGGTCCCCACGCCCGGAAGAGGGCATGCATGTCGCTGTAAGCAGGGTCGTAGCCATGGACACCGCCGTCGTAGCAGCTGTCGTCGGTGAAGAGGAAGCCTTCGTCGGGCACCACGAGGACGTCGCCGATGTTGGCGTCGGACTGATAGTGCAGCCACGCAGGGATATCCGCCTTGCGCCACACGCGGAGATGAGCCACGTCTTTAAGGGCATTGACGATACTGTCCTGCTGCCAGCGCTCAGGGGCGTAGACATTGGTGGGCAGACTGCCGTCAAGTTTGGTATACCATTCCGGCTTCAGATATTTCGACGGGCGTATCTGTCGCGACGGTGTGAACCACGTCATGCCATGGTCGGAGACGACGACAAGGTCGACCTCCTGCTGCTTGCCAGCTTTCTCTATCCTGTCCCAGATTGATTTCAAGAGAGCGTCGAGGCGCTCCACGGCTGCACGTGTCTCTTTGGCCTGCGGGCCAAAGCTATGTCCCTCCGCATCGGGGTCTTCAAAGTAAGCCATGATAAGGTCAGGGGCATTCTTCTTGCAGAGGTAGGCCACCACACTGTCTGCACGCTGCGCAAAAGTCAGATGCGGCTTCTCCTCATAGTGGTGCCATACATCCGGGTACTTGCCGTTGACAGCGACATCGGAGCCCGGCCAGTAGAAGACAGCAGTATGCTTGCCCTGCCGCTGGGCTGTGAGCCAGATAGGCTCGCCCTTATAATACTGCGCATCATATTTCGTCTTGGGATTACCGAGCGAGTATTCTGCACCCGTCTTGCGGTTGACGAAAGTATTGGCAATGATGCCATGGTGCTCGGGGCGAAGACCGGTGGCAAGGGTATAGTGGTTGGGGAAAGTCTTCGACGGGAACGACGGCACCATCTCCCCGGAGACGCCTTTCGCAGCCATAGCGTCGAGAAACGGTGTGTCATAAAACTGCGGATAGTCCCAACGAAAGCCATCGCAGGAGATGAGGATGACAGTGCGGGCGGAGACATAGCCTGCTACGAATAGCAGAACTAAAAGGTTGATAATTCTGTGAGCGCTCATATTTTATCTAATTCAGAAAGAAACTGTTGAATTGTGATAACATCGACTTTGGGAAAATCAATTTGCTTCAAGACATTAAAATGATGATCTTGCGTTACAATATATTTTGCATTACCGACAATAGCACAATCAACGAACTTATTATCGTCAGGGTCAGCCTTTATTAGATTGAATTCAAAAGAAGGATCAAGCTTCAGAACATTTTTTCTATTGAGTATGACCGTTAAAATCATGTCTGATATTAAAGGAGAAATATTTCTGTCCATAACCTCTGAATATTCCTCTATAATCGAATTAGTCAGGCAGAGAGTATACTTACCATCCAAAAAGGCCTGCCAAACTTGGTAATATCTGTTTTGAGCAGATATTGCCATTATTAAACAGTTAGTATCCAATACGATATTCATGTCAACGTCGATATGGTGTGCGCTCATGCAGATGTTCAAAGCCATCGAACTTTTTCTGTGTCATTTCACCACGAGCCCACATAGCATCCATCTCTTGTTTTGCCTTTTTCGCAAAATAATCGGATATAACCTGTTTTAAATCTGCCAATGTTTCAGGGCTATTAACCCAATGCAGCATATTAAGCAGATCTATCTGTGCGTCGTTTAATACAGTTGCTCCCATAATGATTATCTTTTGTTTTGGCAAAGTTAAGCATTTTTTCCTTATAAAGATGTTCCGAGAGACGTTTTTATAGAGAATACCTATATTAAAGTATTGTGACATGATATAAAAAGTTGTAACTTTGCAAACGGTAACAGATATTATTCAATAACTTTTTATATCCAAGAACAATGAAGAAAATTCTTTCCCTGATGCTGCTCCTCCTTGCAGCCATGATGACAACGGCAACTTTCACTGCTTGCGGTGATGACGATGACGACAACGGCAACGCCACCCAGACCGTCAGTGGTACCTATACAGGTAAAGACACCCTCGCCTTCTCCGTGATGGGCATGACGCTCAAACAGAACAATACAGCCGACGTAGACTATGTCGTCAATCAGAACAATGACGGTACCATCAGCGTGGTCATCCCGGAAGAGACGTTTGACTTCACAGCACAGAAGATGGGCAACATCGTGCAGGGAACCTACTCTGTGAACAATATCCCTTATGACAAGACGAAAAACGCCTACTATCTCGACTACAGCGGTAAGGCCAGCGCCGACGTCTTCGTCTATGGCAGCAAAAAGAACTACCCAGTCACCGAGGGGCAGATTACGGTGACCTTCAGCGACAACAAAGTGACTGTGGTCAACGTCCATAAGTTCGGCCACATGCCTATGGCCATGACCGGCACCTTCACCGGCACTCGCAAATAACCACACCATATTGTGAACAACATCATCCGATTATTCATATTTCTCCTCGCAGGGTGCAGCCTCACGTTGGCAACATCCTGCGAGGGTGTTTTTGGAGGTATCTACGACGAGAACAAAGGTAGTGACATCAACGTCAAAGCCGGACAGCTCTATATCGACGCCACCAGCTGGACAGACTGGTATTATGTCGACCTCGACTCGCTGGAAGATATCATCAACAGCGGCGACACGACTGCCTTGCACAAGGCACAGACCGTCTTTACTCCCTGGCCCATCCCGCAGACGGAAGATACCGAAGCCGCCCGTGACAACAGCGGTATGTACACCTATTGGTTTGACATCTTCGGCAAGGGCATGTCCAACTACGAGCGGCGGGGCTATACGCCTACAGCGCCACAGCCTGAACCAGAGCACTGGACCTTTGCCGTACACCGCGACAACGTGCGTACCAACGGTGGCAGTGTCTATGAGACGGACTTTACGTCGATGGACGACCTGCCAGCATCTGCCACTGCTTTTTCCGACAAAACGTTCACGGCCGATACCTGGTCAGAGCGCGACGTATGGGTGGACCGCTCTGAGATGCTCAACTGCATCATGGGCAACCAGGGCATCAACATCAATCAAGTGTTATCGTCCTGGCTGACCTTTAACATCCCGCCCATTCCGCCCACCTATACCTTCAACAACCACGTGTTTATCCTGCGCACCAAGGACGGAGAATATTTCGCCCTCCAGTTGCAAAGCTATATGAACGACCAGGGCACCACATGCTATTTGACCATCAACTACAAAAAGTTAGCACCATGAGCCATTCTCACTTATTCACAGTTCTCTTCCTCGCCGCGCTGCCAGCCGGTGTCTCAGCCGCAGAGCCTAAAGACTCTCTCATCTACGGCGATGAGATACAACAGGTTGTTGTCACAGGCACCCGCTCGCCCAAGCTGCTGTTGGAGACGCCGGTGCTGACACAGGTCATCAGCCATGCTGATATTGTGAAGGCCGACGCCACAAATCTCAAAGACCTCCTGCAACAGATGATGCCGGGCGTGGAGTTCTCTTTCGCGCAAAACCAGATGGTGCACCTCAACTTCTCCGGTTTTGGCGGGCAGAGTATCCTCATCCTCGTCGACGGCGAGCGACTGGCCGGAGAGACCATGGACGATGTCGACTTCACCCGTCTGTCCATGGCCAACGTCGACCATATTGAGATTGTCAAAGGAGCCGCCTCAGCACTCTATGGAAGCAATGCCAATGGTGGTGTCATCAACATCATCACTAAGGAAGCCACAAAGAAGCTGAGCGCCACCGTCGATGCACGATGGGCCAAGCATGGGGAGCAGCGCTATGGACTGGCTCTGCAGAACGCCGGTAACAGATGGTCCAACAGCCTCAATATCAACCGCACGGCACAAGACAACTACGACGTGCATAGCGACGAGGGCGCCATCGCTCGCACCATCACGACCATCTTCGGCGATAAGACCTGGAACTTTGCCGACAAGGCTTCGTGGCGCCCCATCGACAAACTGAAGGTGACAGGCCGCGGCGGATACTTCATCCGACAAGTGGAGCGCAACGTTGCTTCACCCGAACGATACCGAGACTTCAACGCCGGAGCCAAAGCGCAGTGGACAATCTCCAGCAACGACATCCTGGAAGGCTCATACAGCTTCGACCAATATGACAAGTCGACGTGGCTGAGGGACCGCAAGTTAGACACCCGCAACTACTCCAACGTGCAGAACAGCGTCCGGCTGCTCTACAACCACACCTTCGGCGACAATGTATTGACAGCCGGAGCCGATTATCTCTACGACTATCTGAATAATACCAAGCTCGCAGGCTCACACCGCCAGCAGAGTGCTGACGCTTTCGCACAGTTCGACTGGAAGCTGAACAGCCGGTGGGAGTTTGTCGGGGCCTTGCGCTACGACTACTTTTCCGACCATCATCTGCAGCGTGTCACGCCTAAGCTGAGTGTGCGCCACACCCCGCTCGACCACCTCAACGTGCGCTTTGGCTATGGCATGGGGTTCCGGGCGCCCACACTGAAAGAGAAATACTATGATTTCGACATGTTGGGCATCTGGACCATCACAGGCAACCCACTGCTGAAACCGGAAGTAAGCCACAATTTCAACCTGAGTGTAGAGTATGTGAAAGGCAGCTATGGATTTCTCGTTGCCGGCTACTGCAACCGCGTAACAAACAAGATTACATCGGGGAATCCATATTATGCCAGTGCCACGGATGCCACACCGCGTCTGCCATACGTCAACATCGACCGACTGTATGTAGCTGGCGCTGAAGCCACAGCACGCGCACGCTGGAGCTGTGGCATCAATGCCCGGCTCTCCTACTCCTTTGTCGACGAGCAAGCTGGACACAAGGACGGCGAGCTGTTGTCAAGTCCATACTTGCCTTCACGCAAGCATTCCATCACCATGCATACCGACTGGACCCACCGATTCACGTCTCACTTAGATGGAATGGTGGCAATAGACGGAAGATTCCTGTCAGGCATTGACAATGAGGAATTCAAAAACTATTATAATGTAAAAGAAGGCACCATAACAGTGCACTATCCTGCCTATACGCTATGGAAGCTGTCGGCGCAAATGGGTATTGGAGAGTTTATGAAGCTGACCTTGGCTGTTGACAACCTGCTCAACTATCGTCCAAAATACTACTATCTCAACAGTCCCATCGTCGACGGCACCAATTTCATGGTCGGCATGTCAGTCGACATCGACAAGTTGTTCTGAACGTCGCATGGGTGATATATTCCCCGGCATATGCCATCGACATCTGTGGCATATGCCAACGACATCCACGGCATATGCCAACGACATCCGTGGCATATGCCCGCGATACGGAGAAAGTACCGAAGTACAGTAAGAAGCCCCGAAGTACAGAAGTCCCGAAGTCAGAAGTCCTGAAGTACAGAAGTCCCGAAGTCAGAAGTCCTGAAGTACAGAAGTCCCGAAGTACAGTCATGTGACTAAGTATACCATTATCCGGTATTACCAAGGTTATGACTGTACTCCGGGACTTCTGGCTAATCTTCAGAACTATCGGCCTTCTGTACTACCAGACATATGACTGGACTTCCGGACTTCTGGACTTCCGGACTTCTTCCAGTTCTTCCGGACTTCTTCCAGTTCTTCCGGACTTCTCTCAGAACTTCACTATTTATAAAAATTCTTCTTATAAGCCTCAAACTCTCCCTTGCCCCTCACGCAGCGCTGCCACCACGCCTTGATGAAGCCACAGCCGTAGCCCATGAGCTGGGTGAAAGCGGCACGGATAGACAGAAGACCGATGCGTACACTGTGATTGGTGATGGACGCATCGAGGAAGATGAGCAAGGAGTAGAGGACTAACGGCAACAGACTGATGGTGCATATCCAACAGCCGACGCGCTCTTGGAAGGCATCACCCTGGCTGCTATAATAAATAATGTGTGCCAAGCCCGCTACGAAGACAAGCAACAGAAACAGCACACCTACGGTGAAGACCATGGGCAGCAGATGGACGAGCTTCAGGCTCTCAGGATATTTCTTGTAGAGATTGATGCGCGCAATGCCGCTGTTGAAGACCTGCCGCCAGAACTTACGGAAGTCGGTGCGGCGCTTGTGATAGACCCAAGCACCAGGGAAGAGACGGCAGCGGCAGCCGGCTTTGAAGATACGGATGGAGAAGTCGATGTCCTCGCCAAAACGCATCTTAGAGAAGCCGCCGAGTTTGTTGTAGACATCGCGACGGACGCCCATGTTAAAAGAGCGGGGATAGAACTTGTCGAGTTTCTTCTTGCCGCCACGGATACCGCCTGTGGTGAAGAAGCTCGTCATGGAATAGGAAATAGCTTTCTGAGTCGGCGTAAACGTGTCGGCAGCTCTGTCAGGACCGCCGAAAGCCTCACAAGGCTCACGCCGCAGCTCCTCGTCGACGGCTGCAAGATAGCCTTCGGGCACCACGACATCGCTGTCAAGAATAAGGACATAGTCGCCGGAGGCCCGCTCCACGCCATAGTTGCGGCTCTGTCCCGGACCGCTGTTGGCCTTGAGGAAATATTTGATGTCAAGATTCCCTTGATATTTATCACAGACATCCTTGCACGGCGTCGCCGAGCCATCTTCTACAATGATGACCTCAAAATCGGAGAGAGTCTGGCGCGTGAGGCTGTCGAGGAGCTCATCGACCTCATCGGGACGGTTGTAAACAGGAACAATGACAGAAAATCGCATAGCGGAAGGTATAAGGTAAAAGGGGTGGGATGAATAATAAAAAGAAAAAGGTAAAAGGCGGCAGACGCTATGTCGGCCAAAGCCTTTTACCTTTCTTAGTGTGATTTACTTCTTCTCAGTGACGCGGCCTACATAGCTGCCATCCTCAGTGTTGATAGTGATGACATCGCCCTCGTTGATGAAGAGGGGCACACGCACCTCAGCACCTGTCTCCAGTGTAGCGGGCTTAGTAGCGTTGGTAGCTGTGTTACCCTTTACGCCGGGCTCAGAGTGAGTGACCTGAAGGTTGGTCTTAGGAGGCATCTCAGCAGAGAGGATAGCGCCGTCGTCGGCAGAGATCTGCACGTCAACGATGTCGCCTTCCTTCATGAACTCACCGCCAGTGATAAGGTCGCGGTTGATGGGGAACTGCTCGAAAGTTTCCTGGTTCATGAAGATGCAGCCCGTGCTGTCCTCATAGAGATACTGATAAGGACGATGCTCTACGCGGACGTCGTCAAGCTTGAAGCCAACCTGGAAAGTGCGGTCCAGCACACGACCGTCGGCAACATTCTTCAGCTTGGTGTTCATCACTGTGTTGCCCTTGCCTGGCTTACGGTGCTCAAACCAAATACATTTCCAGATACCACCGTCCATACGGATGCAGGTACCTTTTTTAATTTCCTGTGAGTTAATCATTGTGTAGTATAATGTTTATTCTTTTTTCTGAGTTCTTGAACTTGCTCGTGCCAAGTCTCAAAATACGCGTGCAAAGTTACTACAATTTCAGAAAAAAACATTAATATGCTTGCGAAAAATAGCATAATTCTTTGTCAGTTCGAATTTTATGAGTAATTTTGCAGTCCGTAAGGCTTAGTATGCCCTCTTTAGCACATAGAAATAATAAAATAAAACAAGAATAAGACAATGAAAAGAACATTTCAGCCGCACAACCGTCGCCGTGTGAACAAGCATGGCTTCCGTGAGAGAATGGCCACAAAGAATGGCCGTCGTGTATTGGCTTCCCGTCGTGCCCATGGCCGCAAGAAGCTGACCGTTTCTGACGAGAACCACGGAAAGTAAGCGCTACGCTACTGGCGTCAGCACGACAAAAGACAGTCAAGGTGTCACCTTGGCTGTCTTTTGCGTTATAATATTTGCTGCCTAAGCAACAAAAAGCCAATTTCATTTTGCTTTCAAGCTATTTTCCATTAACTTTGCGGAAAATAAGTGTCAATGACAATTTCTGAGTTCATAGGAAAGTTCAAAAGTAAGATGCTGTGGGGCAACCTTGCCGCCATGGTCGGTGTCATCATCGCCCTGGCTATAGGTTGCAAGTTTGCCATTGACATCTACACCCATCACGGCGAGTCGATAACCATTCCCAACATCGTACATAAGAACTACGACGATGCCGAGCATATCCTCGACGCCTTAGGGCTGGACATCGTCGTGAGCGACACGGGATATATCAAGACGCTGCCGCCGGGCGCCATCCTTGAGCAGTTTCCCGCCCCGGGCGAGCATGTGAAGTCCGGACATACCATCTACGTCACCATCAACGCTACCCAGACGCCGACCATCACCCTGCCCGACGTCATCGACAACTGCTCGCTCCGCGAGGCCATGGCACGACTCAAGGCCATGGGCTTCAAGCTCGGACCGCCACAGTTTGTGTCAGGCGAGAAGGACTGGGTCTACGGCATTACCGTCAACGGGCGCCATGTGGCCTACGGCGACAGGATTCCCGTCGACGCCAAGCTTATCATTCAGGTTGGCAACGGCATGCGCGACGCCAGCGACTCCGTGGACTATGTTGACCCGGCTTACGAAGAGGACGACCAGAATAGCGGAGACGTTGACGAGTTTGAGGAAGTGACAGCACCGCCGACAGAGGAGACAACGCCCTCGCCGGCCGAAACACCTACGGAAAGATAATGGCTATCGAAGATATAGAAGATATTGAGGACCTGGACATCATGGACAGTCCAGCAGCTAACGAAGTCGGCGACGGTGGCGAATACGAGCACTGGCGCATGACCGTGGACACGGGACAGGCACCGGTGCGCATCGACAAGTTCTTAGCCGAGCACATGCAGCACTCCAGCCGCAACCGCATACAGACGGCAGCGGAAGCCGGCTGCATACGTGTCAACGACAAGGCCGTGAAGAGCAACTACAAGGTCAGACCCGGCGACATCATCACCCTCGTCCTTGACAGGCCCAAGCACGACACCACCATCCACGCCGAGGACATTCCCCTCGACATTGTCTATGAGGACGACGACGTCCTCGTGGTCAACAAGCCCGCGGGCATGGTGGTCCATCCCGGTGCTGGCAACTTCAACGGCACACTCATCAACGCCGTGGCCTGGCACCTGCGCGACCTGAAGAGCTTCGACGCCAACGACCCCGCCGTGGGCCTCGTCCACCGTATCGACAAAGATACCAGCGGGCTCCTCGTCGTGGCCAAGACCGCCGATGCCAAGACATCACTCGGCAAGCAGTTCTTCCACAAGACGACACACCGCGCCTACAACGCCCTCGTCTGGGGAAACTTCACCGAGGACGAGGGGCGCATAGAGGGTAACATCGGTCGTGACCCGAGTGACAGACTGCGCATGAAGGTCTTCCCGCCCGACTCCGGTATTGGCAAGCCCGCCGTGACCCACTGGCGCGTCCTGGAACGTTTCGGATATACCACTCTCGTGGAGTGTGTCTTAGAAACCGGACGAACCCACCAGATAAGGGCGCACATGAAGGAGATAGGACATCCGCTCTTCGCCGACGAGCGATATGGCGGCATGGAGATACTGCGCGGACAGCGAAGCTCCACCTACAAGGCTTTCATCGCCAACTGCATGAAGCTGTGCCCACGTCAGGCCTTGCATGCCAAGACCCTTGGTTTTGTACATCCTCGCACCGGCAAGCAGATGGACTTCGACTCACAATGGCCCGACGACTTCAGGGCGCTGATAGAGAAGTGGAGAAACTACATCGGTAACAAAGCATAGAACTAACATAAAAGCATAGAAAATTTTAAGTACCATGAAAGACTTAAAAAGAAACATCGCCATCGTCTGCGGTGGCGACTCCTCCGAGCACGACGTCTCGCTGCGCTCAGCACAAGGACTCTACTCCTTCTTCGACAAGGAGCGTTATAATATCTATATCGTCGACATCAAAGGCACCAACTGGCACGTCAGCTTCGAGGACGGCAGTGTGGCCCCCATCGACAAGGCCGACTTCTCCTTCATCGGCAAAGACGGCAAAGCCGTGGTCTTCGACTATGCCTATATCACCATCCACGGCCAGCCGGGTGAGAACGGTATGATGCAGGGATACTTCGACCTCATCCACCTCCCCTACTCCACCTCCGGCGTTCTTGTCGAGGCTATGACCTTCGACAAGTATGTCTTGAACAACTACCTCCGCGGCTTCGGCGTCAATGTCGCCGACAGCATTCTGCTGCGCCGTGGCGAGGACTACGATGCCGAGGCCATCGAGAAGCGCTTAGGCATGCCCTGCTTCGTCAAGCCTGCCGCTGACGGCTCCAGCTTCGGCGTGAGCAAGGTGAAGAACGCCGACCAGCTCGCTCCCGCCCTCCGCGTGGCTTTCATGGAGAGCAACGAGGCCATGGTGGAGAGCTACCTCAAGGGTACGGAGATCTCGCAGGGCATCTACAAGACCAAGGACAAGAGCGTGGTGCTGCCTGCTACCGAGGTCGTCACACAGGATGAGTTCTTCGACTACGACGCCAAGTACAATGGCAAGGTCCAGGAGATTACCCCCGCACGTCTGAGTCCTGAAACGGCAAAGGCTGTTGCTGCTGAGACAAGCCGCATCTACGACATCCTCCACGCCAACGGCATTATCCGTATCGACTACATCATCACCAAGGACGCCGACGGCAATGACAAGGTCAACATGCTGGAAATCAACACCACACCGGGCATGACAGCCACCAGCTTCATCCCGCAGCAGGTGCGCGCCGCTGGTCTCGACATCAAAGACGTCCTCACGGATATCGTAGAGAACCAGTTCTAATAAGAAGACAAAAATATGCAAAACCCTGGTAATGGCTATGCCGTTGCCAGGGTTTTGCGTGTGATGGCGCTTTGAGACATTCCCCCATAGAAAGTTCTCATCTTAGTTTCTTCACGTCGTCTTCAAAAGTCTCGGGATGGATAGCGCGCTTGCGCACAGCCGTTCGGTAGTTGTAGATGGTCTGGGGAGAGAAGAAGAGCAACGTGGCTATCTCCACACTCTCGTTAACCCCCAAGCGCACAAGGGCGTAGATGCGCATCTCTGTGGTGAGGCTGCCATCGCGCGTCAGAGGTATCTGGCTGTCAGGACGCAGAAGGGCATTGAAATCCTCGACGAAAGTGGGATAGAGCTCTATGAAAGCCCTGTCGAACTGCGTATAGAACTGTGCCGCCTCTTGCTCGGTGAGCTTCGTCGAAGTGGCCGACTTGAGCAGGTCGTCGGTCTGATGCGCCTTAACCTTGCGCATGACCAGTTTGCGATAGTCGGTCATCTTACCGATGTAGACCGCACAGAGGTCCATGAAGAGACGCATATACTTGCCCCGTGTGGCATCGGTCTTGCGCAGGCGCTCGTTGAGCTGCTCCAGTTCCTTATTCTGTCGGTCTATCATCTCTCCACGACGGAAATAGCGGCCCGTCTGCTTGAGAATATAGACAAGGCCCACGATGAGAATGAGGACCACCATGCCCAAGGCCATACTCAGCGAGGTCACCGACCGCCGCTTGGCATTGATCTGCTGCTGGTAGACGGCGACGATGCCAGGCAGACGACGCGAGATTTCAAGGATACGGAGACGGTTGTGATAAAACTTGGCATCCTCCATGGAGTAATATAAATAATGTGTAGACCGCTCAGCATTGTTCTTGTCCTTGTTGAAGAGATACATCGCCAACTCCTGTAAGGCGAGGTTCTCCTTGAGCGGGTTCACCTGGTCGGAGATGGCGGAACGGACAATCCACTTCTCGAAGTCGGCGGTGCGACCTTCTTCCCGGCTATTGCGGGCAAGACAATAGGTGGAGGAGGCGTAGGTCCGGCTGTTGACTGGCGAGAGGCTTACGGCTTTGGCATAATAGTGGTTGGACCCACGCCGGTCATGACGGCCATAATAAGCATACTCGCCAAGGAGATAGTAGTATTCGGCTGATTTCTGATAAGGATAGCTGGCGATGGCTTGCTTGAGGTAAGCAACCTTCAACTTGTCATACTGCGGACTGAAAATCTTGTCGCTGCAGTAGCCGCTCCAATAGTTGTAAATCCAATAACCGGTGATATAATAACTGTAAGCCGCTTTAGGGTCGTTGGGGGCAACCTTGATGTCCTTCAGCAACGCCTCTGCCTGACTATAATAACCACCGAGGGCATAGACCAATGCGAGATGCGACCGGGCAATGCACCCGGCAGAGACATCGTCAAGGCTATGGGCGATGGCTGCCTCCTGACGGGCATAATGCATGGCGGAATCGAAGCGATAGGTGTAATACTCCCAGAAGAGCTTTCCGGCAACAGCAAGACGCCGCCGGTCGTCGCGGCTCCTCATCTGCCAGGTGAGATGGCGTATGCGGGATTCCTTGATGTCCATATAATGACGTCGCTGGGCCAAGACGCTGTCAAGACTTTGGAGAAGACCGTCTTCGGCAAAGACCGAGAGCGGCAGAAAGACAAGAAGGAAAAGTAATACTTTCTTCATAGACTGGTGGATTTAGCCACAAAGTTACAAAATATGTTTGATTCCAGCCGTAAAGAAAAACGAATCGTAAGCCACAGACATGCAGTTTTTTCTATCTAACCTGCGCACCGCACCGATGAGACCACTAAAGACAACGACGACTGCCAGTAGCAAAACTGACAGCCGTCGCGGATGATAGAATGAAAATTAAAGCTGTGTCTTACTCAGCTGTAAGTTCGAGGACGTGACTCGTAGCGGTGTTGGGACTGAGAATGTTCAGACCCACCTTCATCAGGAAGTCACCGGAATACTGCTGTCCGTCGCAGTCGAGTGCTGACTTGGTGTCGGGCATGAGATTGATTTCCTTCACCGTGTACATTCTGTTGGCGTCAAGACCTTGCAGTCTGACGTTGCGCACCGGCTCCTGGTAGCGGGGATGGAGGTCATAGGCGAAAACAACGCTCTTACCCTTATCCTGTGACACGTAGTTGACAGCGGCATGGTTGCTCTCATAAGGTGAGACGAGGCGATAGAGCTCGCCGTTGAGGATGACATCCTGCAGACGACGCCAGTTGGCAACGGCACCCTGGGTGTAGGCGTAGTCGGCCTTGCTCATGGTCTTGAGGTCGATGTCGAAGCCGAGTTTGCACATGGACGCCACATCGGTGCGGAACTTGACAGATGTGTTTTTATTCCAGTTGGTGACGTGGGCAGCAAGCGCCTTCACAGGGAAGAACTTCGACATTGACCACTGGATATAGAGGCGCTCGAAGGGGTCGGTGTCGTCACTGGGCCACAGCTCACCGAAGTATTTCAGCGCGGTATAGTCGCAACGGGCACCACCACCCGAGCAGAGCATCATCTCCAGCTTAGGATATTTGGCATGAATGCGGTCAAGAATCTTATACAGTCCACGGACATGGTCGATGTACATGTTGCCCTGCTGTGCCTTCTGATAAGGAGAGTAGATGTTGGTGATAGGCGAGTTGCAGTCCCACTTGAAGTAAGCAATATTGGGATTCTCTTTCATCAGCCTGTCTACGACGCCGAAGACATAGTCCTGCACCTCGGGGTTGGAGAGGTCGAGGACGAGCTGGTTGCGATAATAGTAGGTCTGGCGGTTGGGCTGTTCGATGACCCAGTTCTTATGCTTCTCATAGAGCTCACTCTTGGGGTTGACCATCTCGGGCTCTATCCACAGGCCGAACTTCACACCGGCTTCCTGTGCCGATTTCACGAGCGCGGGGATGCCGCCAGGGAGTTTAGACTTCGTAGCCTCCCAGTCACCGAGACCGGCGTGGTCGTCCTTACGGGGATATTTGTTGCCGAACCAGCCGTCGTCGAGGAGGAACATCTCTACGCCAAGGTCCTTAGCATCTTTCATCAGCTGAGTCAAAGACTCCTGGTTGAAGTCGAAGCCTGTATTCTCCCAGTTGTTGAGCAGAGTCATACGTGTGCCCTCGCCATTCCAGAGCTGATAGCGGCGTGCCCAGTCATGGAGGTTGCGTGAAGCTTGGGACGTGCCATTAGTGCTGAGGGTGAAGACGAACTCCGGTGTCGTGAAGGTCTCGCCGGCTTTGAGCACATAGTCGGAAGCATAGGGATTGATGCCGGGGATGACACGCAGACAGCCGACATTATCAACCTCGAAGGTGCAGCTGAAGTTGCCGGTCCAGCCTATGGTGCCGAGCATCACCTTGCCCTCGTTCTCCTTGGCAGGGGCATCGATGCCCAACTCGAAGAAAGGCTCACTCTGCTCGGCAGCGCGGGAACCTAACTTGGTGTCGATAATCTTCTTGCCAAACTGCAACTGCTGTGTGGCAGGCTGGCCTTCGCGCGCCCAGTCGCTATGGTAGTTGGTGAGGAAGTATTTGTCAGCGTTGAAGTAGAACATGCCACTGGCATAGCGCCAGAGGGTGATGGCCTTCTTCTCGTTGTGACGAATCTCACTCCAAGTCTTGATGACATTCTCCTTGTTATAGGCCACATAGTGGAGCGTGACCTCGTCGGCATACTTGTCGTCAGCGAGACGGATGATGGTCTCTGTGCCACCCTTGACGGCTTTCTGCTCGTGACCCTTATAATATAAATAGGTGGTGAGGTTGCCGTCGGCATGCGTGATGGCCAAGGCTGGCTCAAAAGAGTCCTCACAGCCGGAGCCGGGGTAGGCCTCGCGGCCACGGATGCCATAACTGCCATCGGAGCCCGGCTTGATCTTCCAGTCGAAATGGCCGAAACTGGCGTCAGAGGAAATCTTCTCACCGAAGTAGACCTGATAGAGGCGGTTGTTCTCGGCAACCTGGAGCACAAGGTCTATGTTATTGGTGCTGATGCGGATGTTCTGTTTGCCTGCTGCCTGAACTCCCAAGACAGCGAGGAACAATGTGAGCAGCGTGAAAAGCTTTTTCATTGTTGAAGGATATTAGGTGGCTTAGAATTTCAGTGATGCAGAGAACTCTACAGTAAACGGACGGAGGTAGCTGCCGCTCATGATGTAGCCGGCATACTTCTTCGCGTCTTCCTTGGTGACAAGCTCTGTTCCATTAATAGTACCCTTGGCGCCGGAGACATTGAAGATGTTGACGACGTCAGCCCCGAGAGAGAGGTGCTTGTTGACCTGCCAATTGATGCCGCCGAACGTCTCCCAGTGGCCATTGAAGTAGAAAGCCTCCTGGAGGTTGGCGTAAGTCTTGCCGAAGTAACGGAAGCTCATCCAGGCGCGCACGTCCTTGGTAATCTGATAGCTGGGGTCAAGCTCGATGAGAATCTGCGGAATCTCCTTGACTATCATCTTGTCAGCATTGACACTCATGGTGTTGCCATTGTTGAAGGTCACGCTGGCGCTATAGTTGCTGTACTGCGGCTTCTGCCAGGTAAAGAGGGCGTGGAGATGGAAACCCTTGAAAGGATCTATCTCTGCTGAGGTCGTCCAGCCCAGGGTGTGAATGTTATAGATAAGAAGCACCGTCTTTGACTCGGAAGTGCCGGGATTAGTGAGGTTCTGCTGGTCGATGTTATTCGACTTGGAGATGTAGGAGACCATAGACGTCAGATCTATCCAGTTGTTCTTGAAGTAGATACCGCCACGGATAAGTGGAATGGTGACGCGCTTGTACTGCTCCTCGGTAGGACCTGTGCCGGCATAGTCACTGATGCGTGGGAAGCGCGTAGCAACGGTAGCATCGGCAAGGAAGCCAAACTTATTGGTCAGCGCATACTGTCCCTGAAGAGTGGCTGCATAGTTGAGCTTGTTCTTCGTGACCTTGGCAGGCTGGATGGTAACACCGTCAGCATTGACGCCGCCGATATAGAAGCCATTGTAGCGAGGCGTGGAAATCTGGTCGGCTGACATGCGATAGTACTCAAGGCGGCCACCATAGAGAAGCTTGAACTTAGGCGTGACCTGCCAGGTGTCGGTGGCATAGATGGCTAACTTATTCTCTGAGCCTTTCGTATACTCCGGGCTGAGCTCGTTGAAGTCATAAGTCTGCGAGCGGGAAGTGGTATTGGTGAAGGGATTGTAGTAGTTGCCATAGAGAATGGTGGGATACTCATCGGCACTGGCATACCACTGGAAGGAGGAGGAATGGTAGTTGAGGTGATAGTACCACTCGTTGAGACCGATGCGCAGTGCGTGATTGCCTAACTGCTTGGTGAGCTCATTGGTAAGCATGAACGAGCGCACCTTACCGAAATGAAGCCATGTGCGACGGCCCTCTACATAACCGTTATAAGGATTCTGGCCCTGGGCGTCGGTAGTGAGGAGGTAATTGCCAAGAACTCCATTCTCAACATTAGAGATGGTAGAGCCGCCAAAGTCGACATAATTGGCGCGGGGAGCATCCATATACTTGGCATTGAGGTTCCATTTCCAACCGTTGTTGAAAGTGTTCTCGAAGAGGAAGGCCACTTCGTTGGCGTGGTTGTCCATATCCTGCTCAAAATCCCATGAGCTGGCCTTACCATTCATGACATCATAATAAGTAAGGTGACCACCGTTGGGGACATAGGAATAGCGACCGAGCTTGAAGCCTTGGAACTCGTCCACAGAACCGTCACCATTGTAGACGAATGGTCCCTGGTTGTTGAAGTTGCCGGGATTCTTGCTGTAGCTGTATTTGTAAAGGAGGGTAGCCTTGCCGCGTCCATCATTGAAAGTATGGGTGATGCCGGCATGGAATATCTGGGTACGGTCGGCGAAATCGGTGTAGCGCTGTTTCTGCGTACCGGGATCGAAGTTCTGATACATACTGGCAGTCCAATACCAGTTTCTTGCCAGACGGCCGTTGAGGTTGATATCAAAGGTGTTGAGGCCATAGTGGTTGTCATGCCAGTTGACGACACCATTGAAAGCCTTGTCGCTGATGCCGAGCTGGCTCTCTGCGTTAACTGCATAGGCGATGTTACCCGTAGCAATGGCCGACTCGGAAGGCGACATCAGAGAGGTGCCTTTCAGGCTGGCATCATTGCGCCAGTGAGCGGACAGCTTATGAACACTGGAGGAGTAGACGGCGGGGAGACCATTCTCATAGACGTTGACGTCCTCGGAAGGCAGACCTATCTGTATCTCGCGCGGCTTATAAGAGTCTGCTGCATTGAGCATGACATTGCGGTTGTCACCCTTGGAAGCCGAAACACTGAGAGTATCCCGCTTGGAAGTCTGAGCACTCATGGCACCAGAAGCCACCATAGCAGCACAGAAGAGAAGTAGAGATTTGTTGTTCATTATGATTTTTGTCTTGTAAATATTATCGATTCAAAGTGTTGACGCCTTTCTCGTGGAATTGCGTTGCAAAGTTAAGAAGTATTTAGGCTGGTAGGAGCAACCGGTATTATCAAAGTAAACACATTCAAGTGTATTCTCATTCGTATTAAACTGACATATAAGTTCTTACATCATCCGTTCACTACGGTAAAAGTAAACTCGCTTGTGTCGATATAGGCGCAGCGGAAAGGCCGGCTATGGACATAGCGGCAGACCATCAAGCCATAGATAAATATCTTTCGAAGCAAAGAAATCACGCTTTTCGTTTGCCACCTGCACAAAATGCAGTATCTTTGCCGAAACAAACGTCAGTTAACATGGACATCAAGAAATTATATGAACTTTACCGCCAGCACCCACAGGTGACCACTGACAGCCGTGACTGCCCCGCGGGCAGCATCTTCATCGCACTGAAAGGTGCGTCCTTTGACGGCAACAAGTTTGCCAAGTCAGCCTTGGAGAAAGGTTGTAGCTACGCTGTCATCGACGAGAAAGAATACTACGAAGCCACCGACAGCCGTCTCATCCTCGTTGACGACTGTCTGACGACCTTCAAAGAGCTGGCCCGCGAGCACCGCCGGCAGTTCAATATCCCTGTTGTCGGCATCACCGGCACCAACGGCAAGACGACGACGAAGGAGCTCGTCTCCGCGGTCTTGGCCGAGAAATACCGCATCATGCATACCGAAGGCAACTTCAACAACGATGTTGGTGTGCCCAAGACGCTGCTGCGACTCACTGCCGACGATGAGATGGCTGTCGTGGAGATGGGAGCCTCGCATCCCGGTGACATCAAGAAGCTTGTGGAATATGTAGAGCCGACGGCTGGTCTCATCACGAATGTGGGACGCGCCCACCTGCAGGGTTTCGGCTCCTTCGAGGGCGTGATGAGGACCAAAGGCGAGCTTTATGACTTCCTCAAGGCCCATGACGGCCTTGTATTCCTCAACACCGGCAACCCGCACCTCGTGGACATGGCACGAGAGCGCGAGCTCGACCGCATCATCAGCTATGGCAGCGAAGACGATGCCAACGTACAGGGCCGGGTGACGGCTGCCGACCCGTTCATCTCCATAGAATGGCAGGAGAGCGGCAAACCGAACGTCTACAGCGTCAAGAGCCATCTCATCGGTGCCTACAACGTTGACAATATGCTGGCTGCTGTGGCTGTAGGACTGCATTTCGGTGTCTCGCCTGAGCAAATCAACCATGCCTTGGAGCACTACCAGCCCACGAACAACCGCTCTGAGCTTGTCAAAACCGCCGACAACGTCCTTGTCGTAGATGCCTACAATGCCAATCCAACAAGCATGGCTGCTGCGCTCGACAGCTTTGAGAGCCTCGACATGCCGCAGCCGAAGATGGTCATCATCGGCGACATGAGAGAGTTGGGCGAAGTCAGCCAGGAGGAGCATCAGAAAGTCGTCGACACCCTAAAGGCCAAAGGCTTCACAGAAGTGTGGCTCGTGGGCGAGGAGTTTATGAAGACGCAGAGCGACTACCGGAAGTTTAAAGATGTGGAAGAAGTCAAGGCTGCCATCAAGGCCGACAAACCTAAAGGCCGTTGCATCCTCGTTAAGGGCAGCAACGGCATAAAGCTCTTTGAACTGCCTGAGCTGCTGTAAATTTTTCCTTGAGATATACTTACAATAAAAGCGTGGCTGCGGCCACGCTTTTATTGTTTATCAGAACCGGTACAAAAGGCCCAAACGCATCTCAAAGGTATGGGCACGCACATTTGGATGATACTTATAATGTGTATAGCGGCCATAGTAAGCACCTTGCCACTCAATACCGATATTGTTCTTCAGCTGGAAGACGAACATCTGGCGGAAGACTAACAGCTGCGCGTCGCTCTTGTCACCCTGCGCATTAAGATACAGCGGGTCGGTATGCTCAAGATCCTTCCCCTCGTAGCCTTTCCAAGTATAGATATGATAATAGTCTACGAGCAGAGAGAAGAAGCCCAAACGCGGGAAGATCATCTGCGTCTTCGACTTCACGCTGAAGCCCGAGCCCATGTTGTAGTCGCGGTCGATGACATTATAGTAGTCGCTCTTTGTGCCACCAAGGAGGATAAGGTCAGCGAAGATGCTCTGCTCAAACCGTTTCAGGTTTCCGACTTCCGGGAACTGCCACATCATACCCGGGCCAAACGAAGCGGCCTCAGAGATGCGGTAGGGCGTGCGGTTGGTTCCGTCCTTGACAGGCTTGGAATCGTAATAGTTGAAATGCTGGAACAGACCCACAATCGTCTTACCTTGCTTACCGTCATAGATAGTGCTGCTCCACAACTTCCCCAAGAGGTGCAGGTTGTTGATGAGCGGTTGGTTGCCTGTGAAGCCGGCACTGAAGTTCAATGTGAAATATTCGTATGGCTTTGTTGTCTCTCTGTCGTAGGCATCGCCATAGACGAGGTTGAACGTCAGATAAGGCTGGTGCTCGCCTCGGAAGATGCCATTCTCATCGGCAAGGTATCTGTCGCCAACGCTCATCGTGAACTCCACGGGGATGCGCAGGAAGTCATGGTAGAGGTAGTCGCTGTCGCGCACTGTCCACGCATCGCCGTCGATGACACGTGTCAAGCCCTGCATAGGGTTGATGACAAAAGCACCGGCCTCACGCAGGAAGCGACGGAAGCCGCGGGAGCGATCGTTGAGGATGAGTGCCGAGACGCGGTGCATGACCTCACCGATGGCGATACCGCCGAAGGTCGTTGCCAGCACATCATTGATGGCTGGCGGCTCCACCTCGCCACAGAACTCCCACATCAGCGACCCACCTAAGGCATAAGGCGCGCTTTGCCAGAACGAGAGGCCATTGCTGCGTGCAGAGTTGAAATAGAGATTGCCATGATAGGGGTGGGCAAAGAGGTTGGTCGAGAACTGGTCGTTGTCCCACACGAAGGCGTGGTGCCAGTTGTGGGCGATGCTCTTGAAGGTCACCTGCGCAAAGTCCTCGTTCATTACAAATCGGTCGAAGCAATGCACGAAGACATTGATGCCCGTGGCCAGTGCGGCAGCCCTAAGCCACCGGTTCTTGGTATAAGACGGGTCATACCACCGGTAGAGGCTGTCCTGCGGTGTCTCAGCCAGTTTGCCAAGCATATATTCCCGGTCACGCTGGCGTTCCTCCTCCCACTGCTGCTGATGGTCGGGGTTGGTATGGTAGCGGATAGCCAGGCCCGCCTCCAAGAGCGCACGGGAGCGAAAGTTGGTGTGTGAGCCATAGTGCCGTGTGGTGCCATAGCCGGCAGCCACAAAGGCGCTGACATTATCATTGATGGCATAGTCGGCAGTGACACGCGCCTGAAGAGAGTACATGCGTCGCGGTGTCAGCTGACTGTTATGGAAGGTCTCAACATGGGCAAAGCCCACATCGCCACCCAACGTCCAACGGGGAGCTATCGACAGGTAGCGGCCCATGCGATAGAATAGCGCGCCGGAGAAGTCTTCGTCAAGGCCTAAGAAATGACTGCCAACGCCCAGCATCGTATAGGTATGCTCGTTGCGGAAGCGCAGGGCAAGGTTCAGACGCGTGGAGGTTCCGACATAAGGCATGATGTCGATGCGCGTTTGAGGGTTGATGTTGACGAGTCCTATCTTCCGCGCCTCAAGGTCACGGGTGTAGTTGAAGAGTCCAATCTGCACGCCCTTGGGATGTCTCAGGGCCACATTGATGATGCCCAACTGCGTACCGCGAAGCGTGTCGGCATAGTTGTAGAAGCTGGCTTGTGCACCCCGCATCTTACCGGAGCTGATGTTGGCAATAGTAGAGAGCTGGAATCCGTGGCGCACGCCCATAGCGATATTCGTCAACGGCGAGAGCTGGAAGCCATTCATTGGCGTGAAGACAATATTGCTAATGCCGCCTATAGCTACGCCATGGAGAGAGTGGGTGGCGTTGGCCAGGGTGGAGAGCATGAAGCCATTGGCCTTGCCACGGGCTGCACCAAGGAAGAGCCCATACTGGAAGCCACGCAACGTGTCGACCTCGCTGACAAGTCCTATATTGAGCGGTGAGCACAAAATGGAGTCATGGTGATGGTAGATACCCACGGCTATATTCGGCAGCCGGTGGCCGCGTGGCGTCTGTGAGAACAGCGGTGTGGCAATGACCATGGCAAGACTCACCATGAAGGCCGATTTGAAGCCTGCTACACCGCAGAAGATGCGCTGAAGGTTCATGCTCATAAAGCTTTAAACTTGTTTTCAAGTGCAAATATAGATAAAAGAAATGGAATGGGGAAATAAAGCCAAAGATTTATTTCCCCATTCCATAATGCAAGGTTTCTTATCAGAAGGAGATAAGCCTGCTATTTCTTGATAACTTTCTGCGTGCTGTCACCCTGTCGGATGACGAACAGACCCTGCCCAGGAATATCGTCCATCTGGAAGGAAGAAGCCTTCGAGACATAGACGAGTCTGCCGGTGATGTCGTAGACGCATACCTCGTCGCTGCTGACCGCCGGAGTCACCGCCTTCGTGGAAGAGATGCCGGTGGTGGCGCCAAAGGTAACCGTGCCATCCTCGGCGTAGGTAAAGACGGCACTGCTCTCGCCACCAGGGATGCGGAGCACGGTCGGCTCGCTCTGCTTCTTGGACTGGGAGGCAAGGCAGACTTTATAGGTGCCAGCCGGGAGTCCTAAATCAGACTTTAAGTCGAATTCTAAAGGCTCCACAGTTCCGTCAGTACTATTCCTCAGGGTATAACCAGAATAATACTCCGTACTGCCATAATCTTTCGAGTTAAAAAATTCGTAGACCGTGGTATCGCCAGTGCTCTGATTGATAAACAAGACATTGATTGTCCCCTCAAAGGTCTGGTAATCCATATTCCACATGTCTGCGAGCTCTATGGAGAGGCTATTCTTCGCCGGAGAAGTGTAGGCGATGATGCTGTCGGAAACCCATTGCGAGTGATACTTGTCCTCGGCATCGGCATTAGCATGGTTTTTCAGGCCAATGACCATATCCTGGTAAAGATTGAAGTGATAGTCGGTGGATGAAGAGAGGATGTCGGCATTTGGCTCTAAGTCGGCGATGTCATAGAATCCGTTGGCATCGCCATCCCAGCCCCAGTTGATGTGCACCAAGCCGTTGTCGTCAATACCGTCGAAGACAAAGGCGTGGCCTCCTGACGTAGCGTCAACACCGGAATAGAGGATGGGACGCCCGTTACTAATCTCATTATCGATGATGTCCATCCATTCCTCATCGCTGTAATAAAGACGCGTAAGATAGTTGACGGAGAGAGAGTCGTAGCCAAAGTTCTTCACAAAAGCAGAAGCCGCATCATTGGTAAAGGCGCCACTGCCATCGGAAGTATACACCATGTGCACAGCTGTGCCGGCATCGAACATGAGGGAAGCAACAGCTTGCTTCTGCTCCGTACTGGGGCTCTTGTTAGTATAGCTGTCCAACATATTCGCCCAGTCGTAAGTATTGCTAAAACTCCGCGCAAACGTCGTTGTATCTTTACCCACAACCACCGTGTAAGTACAGCGTGTGCCCGAACCGGTAGCAGGATATTTATAATAGTACATTATCTGCGACATCGCCGTAGCCACACAGCCGGTGTACAAGTTGGATCCCCAGCGGCCAAAAGACATTGGGCAATTCTGGTTATAGGGGCTCTCCTGTCCCCACTCGGCAGTACAGAGGTAGGAGCCGCTCGATGTGCTCCGGGTAGGGGTATAGCTTGACACATACCCGTTCTTCATCGACGCCGTGATACGCGCCAGCCACCAACGGAAGTTAGCAGGCAAGTTGTCGCTGTCAAAGGATGTGTCGGAATAGCCTAACACCGGCGTAAACTGCGTGTCAGAGCTTACCACGACAAAAGCCTTGTCCGTGCCGTAGATGCTCAACTTCTCACCTGTGTACATTCGTTTCAATTCTGCCGAACTGGCACGCGTTGTAGCCGACAGGCCCAACTGCGTCATGGCAATCTGCCGCATCTCTGCGGATGTGCGCTCCCGGCCCTGAGCAACAATAGTCAGGAGAAGGGCGAGAAACAGGAATATACTCTCTCTCATAAATATAGATAAATAGAATTTGGTGTCTGGATGGATAAGTGCGTAGTATGCTCTTTAAGAACTCACTGCAAAGTTAAGAAAGATTCCCCAAACTTTCTCGTTTTTGTTTCACAATCTTATTTATTTCACTATCTTTGCCAAAGATAGGATGCACTCGGGAATAGAAAATAAAGCTAAGGCTTTATTTTCATATTCCACTCGTTTTCACTATCTTTGCAAATAGAAACAAAAGGCAGTCACTATGAGCGCAGATTACAAGCTTGTTCCTTATGGCATCTCAGACTTTGAGCAGGTGCGAAAAGAGAATAAATATTTGGTTGACAAGACCATGTTCTTCGAGAAGATGGAGAGGGCGGGTAACTTTCTTTTCCTCGTTCGGCCGCGCCGTTTCGGCAAGAGTCTGTTCCTCGATATGCTGGAATCATATTACGACATCAATCAAAAGGACAACTTCCAAGAGTTGTTTAAGGGGCTGTATGTCGCCGACCATCCAACCAAAGAGCGAGGTGAGTTTCAAGTACTGCATCTTGACTTCTCATTGGTGGGCAGCGATTTGGAGAATTTATACGAGAACTTCAATAGCTACTGCTGCAATGTGATGGACTCTTTCATTGATAACTATAAGAACTACTATAGTCCTCGCGTCGTCGAGTGGGTACATCGCGAAAAAACTGCTGCCAGCAAGCTCAACATAGTCAGGATGGAGGCAAAAAAGGCTGGAAATAAACTCTACCTCATCGTCGACGAGTACGACAACTTCACCAACAACGTGCTCAACGTGAAGGGACAGCAGGCTTATCACGAACTTACCCATGGCACAGGTTTTTATCGCGACATTTTCAAGCTCTTCAAGCCGATGTTCCACCGCATCATCATGCTCGGTGTGTCGCCCATTACGCTCGACGACCTCACCAGTGGCTACAACATCGCCCTGAACATGAGCCTCGACGCTCGCTTCAACCAGATGCTGGGCTTCTCGGAGGCGGAAGTCAGGCTGATGATCCGCTATTATAAAGAGGTGGGAGCCATCGGTGAGGACAAGACTGAGGACGACGTCATTACCGACATGAAGCCGTGGTACGACAACTACTGCTTCGCCGATGATAGCTTTGGCGTTGAGCCCAGCATGTTTAACTGCGACATGGTATGCTACTATATGAGCCAGCTCGTCGATACAGGCAAACGACCGAAGGTAATGATTGATCCCAACACGATGACAGACTACGGCAAGCTCAAGCGGCTCATAGAAATTGACAACATGGAAGAGAACCGTCTCCGCATCATCCACGAGATCACAGAGAAAGGTTATATCCAAGGTATTCTTGTCAGCCATTTCCCCGCTGAGCATATTATGGACTATGACAATTTCGTCAGTCTGCTCTACTATTATGGCATGCTGACCATCGGTGGTGTACGCGGCGAGACACTGAAGTTGATTATCCCTAACAACAATGTCCGTATTCAGTACTATCAATACATGTTGGACGAATACCAGAATATCAATGCACTACCCATTGCCGAATTACGTAGTATCTATGACGGTGCGGCTCTTGACGGTGACTGGCGCCCACTGATAGAGTTTATCTGCAAAGCCTACCATGACACCACGGCCGTGCGCCAGCTCATTGAGGGCGAGCGCAACCTGCAAGGTTTTATGAACGCCTACCTCACGCTGACCAACTACTATCTTGTTGCCCCCGAGATGGAGTTCGCCCACGGCTACTGTGACTTTTTCCTCCTGCCCAACTACCTCACCTATCCGATGGTGACCCACAGCTACATCCTTGAGTTGAAGTATCTCAAGGCCGACGCCACTGAGGCCGAGGCAGGGAAGCAGTGGACGGAGGCCGTAAAGCAGATTAAAGGCTACGCCGCCGACAAGAAACTTCAGTCTATGCTCCACGGCTCCACATTGCACCCCATCGTGATACAGATCAAAGGCTATGACCTGGTGAAGTATGAGGAAATAATGGCGTAGCGGCAAGTTATGGACTAAGTAAATAACTCTTGAAGGTCCATGGTTAGAAATATCTCGGCAGGGATTCCGCTCTGTCCAACAATCACTGACTGCACAGGATGGAACTTCTCTTGGAACACATGCAGGCCACGTGTGTCCGACTCGTTATTGCTTTTTACTTCTCTTGCATACATAGTTTTTGGTATTCAGAAGTATTATTGCTATTTGAATGCTAACCATAATAAGCAGCAACTCAACATTTTAGTTATATCTCACAAGCTTTACTCAATGCAATGCGTAAAATTACTCAATGCATTGAGTAAAATTACTCAGAGCACTGAGTAATTCGCCTATCTGCTTGCAAAGATAGTGAAAACGAGAGGAATACGAAAATAAAGCAAGCTTTATTTTCTATTCTGGAGTGCATCCTATCTTATGACCGGCACACAGCAGCACCTCATCGTGATACAAATAAAGGGCTGACCTGGTGAAGCACGAGGAGATAAAGTATTGATACCATAACATCCAATAAAACAAAATCGCCGGGCAGATGAACTTCTGCCCGGCGATTAATATTATATGTCTGTTGGATTAATACAGAGGGTTCTGCTGAATGTTCGGGTTAGCGTCCACCTCATACTCAGGAATCAGCGGCAACTCCTTCTTGGAGTTCCACGTGTCGATGACCTGTGCATCGCTGCTGAGGATTCCATGCCATCCACGATTAGCCGAAGAGGTATAGCGTACAATCTTCTCGCCACGGCGCAGTGCATCAAAGTAGCGGTGACCCTCGCCGAAGAGTTCCTTACGACGCTCCATATAGATACGCTCGGCGGTGATATTAAAGGCTGTCACCAGTTTGCTTTCATCTGTGGTACGGTTGGAGATGATGGCATTGAGATAATTCGCAGCCGTCTCTTTCTCGCCCAGGTCGAACGCAGCCTCGGCAGCATTGAGATACATCTCAGAGAGACGCATCAGAGGAATGTTGGCGTAGCGGGCATCCACAGGTGTAGAGGTGCTAACACCCGGGAACTTGTGGATATAAACAGCACGACCACCATACAGGCTATTCTTGAGCTCAGCCGAAGCCGTAGCCTTCACCACAACATCGTTGCGGATATCCTTCGGGTCGGAGAGTAGCGAGTCAGAGAGCGTCTTCGTGATGACGAGGTCGCCATAGCCTGAAGAAGCACCGGCAGCATCAGAGTTCTCGCAGAGTCCGTAGGCATAGCCCTCACGGTCGACCCAGTCAGAGTTGTCGGTGACAGCGAACTCAAACATGATCTCATTGTAGCGGGCCTTGTCGTCGTTATACCAAGCTTTGACATACTGGTCGCGGGTCCACAGCTTATAAGGTGATTTCTTGATGACATCCTCGGCATATTTCAACGCATTGGCATAGTCACCCTTCGTGAGGTAGACGCGGCTCAGCAAGCCCTCAGCAAACCAATAGTTGAAGTAAGCTGCATCGGAAGAGGAAGTTCCCTTGCTCAATGCTCCCGAGTTGAGGGCATTGGTCAGATCCTTGATAATCTGCGTATAGCAGTCGGCGACAGAAGAACGCAACACCTGTGCATTGTATTCCAATGAAGTAGTGTCAATCGGAGCGCCCCAAGACGCACCATTGTCCTGCAGGTAAGGCTTTCCATAGACGCGTGTAAGGTCAAAGGTGCACAGCGCACGGGCTACACGAGCCTCTGCCTTGTAGTCAGCAATGGTAGAAGCATTCGCCTCGGCATCAGAGATGTTGGAAGCCTCTATGATGCGGTTGGCACGGCCTATGACGATGAGCGGAGATTGCCAGATGGCATTGTCCTGTGTGAAGTCGGAGGGGTTAGTGTACTGCATGTAGTAGTAGAACTCACCGCGACTCGAACCATACTTGTAGTTATACTGCACGTCTTCACCACGCACCTCTCCGTACTGGAGGAAGTTGCGGCCATAGTAATCGGTCATGTTGCTGTTGCCCTTGAGAGCTGCATACATACCGATACGGGCAGTATTCAAGTCTTCTGTCGTTTTGATAGCCTTTTCGGCATCTATGCCGTTGGAAGGGCTCTGGTCTATCCAGTCGTTGCTGCAGGAGCTCATCGTAGCCATACCCATGGCGCAGAAGGCCAGACCTGCAATATATTTTGAATATCTCATAAATTGTGTTCTTTTATATTACGCTATTAGAAACCTAACTCAATACCGAATGTAACCGTGCGATAGGCCGGCGTCTCAAACATGCTGATGCCGTTGGTCGGAACCTCAGGGTCCACATACAGATCTTTCGATTTGATGGTGAACAGGTTGGAGGCTGACACATAGAAGCGGGCCTTGGAGATGCCCACACGGTTGAGATACATCTGAGGAACAGAGAAACCTAAGGTCAAACTCTTCAGACGCAGGTAGTCGAGGGGCATCATCCAGCGTGAGGAGTAAGCGAAAGTACTTCCGTACTGGAACTTAGGCAGCTTGGCAGATGTGTCACCGGGACCTGTCCACATATCAGACAGCTTGTAGTAGGAAGGAACAGCACCATAATAGAGTTCGCTGCCGCCATTGGTATGCTGCCAGCGAGGATAGTCGTAGGCGTCGCCGCCAATCTGATAGGTGAAGGTGAAGCCGAAGTCGATGAACTTCCAACGCATGTTGTTGGAGATACCACCCTGGATGTCAGCTTGGCTGCTGCCGAGGATGACACGCTGTGCCTTGTTGACATCTGTAGTTGTTTTGCGTGCGTTCTCAGTACCATCGTTGATATAGTAGCTCTCCAGACCTGTCTCGGGGTCTACGCCAGCATACTCATAGCCATAGTAGGAGTTGTAAGGCTCTCCAACCTTATGAGCCAGTACGCGCGAATAGTCTGCATCCATAATCATATCCTGACCATTCAGCGACAGCACCTTGTTACTGTTGTGAGAGAGGTTCAGTGAGGAAGTCCAGCTGAAGTCCTTATTCTGAATCCAGTTGGCTGAAATCTCCAACTCAATACCGGAGTTGCGCATGGAGCCCATGTTTTTGGGGACGGTAGGTGAAAATGGAGAACTGCCATCGTAATAACCTGGGATAGCTGATACAGGCATGTCCATGATCAGATCAGAGGTCTTGCGGTTGTAGTAGTCGAAAGTCAACGTGTACTTATTCAAGAACGTAAGGTCAAGACCAATATCGAAGGCTTTGTTTTTCTCCCACTTCAAATCCGGGTTGCCGATACCGACAATACCGAAACCATTCTTGCCATTGTAGTACTGTCCGTATTTGTAGAGGTTCATGTAGCCATACAGTGATGTAGGCTGTGTGCCGTTGACACCATAAGATACACGGAGTTTGCCATCGGTGAGGATGTTCTTGACAGAAGCCAGGAATTTTTCCTCTGTGAAACGCCATGAACCTGAGACAGACCAGAAGGTGCCCCAACGGCTGTCGCGAGCCAGACGAGAGCTACCATCAGTACGCAGGCTGGCACCTAAGTAGTAACGGTTGTCATAGTTGTAGTTCACACGGCCGAGGTAAGAGACCAGACGGCTGCCTTGATGCTGGCCGTCGCCGGACTGCTTGCTGGAGTTGCCAATCTCGTAAAGGTCACCGGGGAAGCCGTTAGCACTGATATAAGTATAGCTGTAGCGGTTGTCCTCTGTCTCAAAGCCAAGGAGGGCATCGATGTTGTTCTTGCCGAATGACTTCAGATAAGAAAGCTGCGTCTGTGTGTTAATCTGCTCATTGGTGTTCTTGATGCGCTGATAGACACCATTGCTGCCGCTACCATTGTGGGAGTGGCGGTCCCAAAGCACATTCTCTGTACCATCGGTATAGTCGTAAGCAAGTTTCTCGCTCAGTGTCAGACCATCCCAGATGTTCCAAGACAGCTTAGCTGTGTTGAAAGCGCGATGAATGGTGTTGATGTCGCTGGAGTGCTCATACTCATACAGGGGGTTCACACCCACGTAGCCTTGACCAAAGGCATAGTTGCCATTCTCGTCGTAAGCCTGTGATGACGGACTCTGGAAGAAAGCATAGTTGGCGAGGGCTCCACCGTAAGAGGTGGACTCATTGGCCAGGCTCTGCTTCATCTTTGTCAGCTGGGATGTAACATTCAGCGTGAAACGGCCGAAGGTATGGGTGATATTAACATTGCCGGTGTAGCGCTTCAGACCCTCTTTAGCAACGATACCGTCCTGGTTGGTATAAGCTAAAGAGGTATAGAACTTAGTGTTCTCGCTGCCGCCTGATACGCTGGCCTCGTAGTTCTGGTGATGACCGGTCTTGAAAAGAAGGTCTTTCCAGTTGGTCCATCCTGTTGATGGCTCTGCTGCAAAATCATCAACGTCTGTAGCTGCCTGAGCTGCTGCTGCGTTAGCATCCAGCCCCTGGTCGTAGATGTAGTAGTTTTTCAGGCCTTCCTGCAGCACGGCACGGCGGTCGGGACCACTGAGCTGTGGACGATAGTCTATAGCCATGTTGGAGAAGCCCCAGTCGCTGCGGAAGTCGACCTTGGTCTTTCCCTTGGCACCGCTCTTGGTGGTAATGACAATCACACCATTGGCAGCACGCGAGCCATAGAGTGAGGCGGCGGCGGCATCCTTGATGACGGTGATGTTCTCAATATCATTACTGTTCAGGGTAGCGAGCACGTCAGTACCAGCATCACTGTAAGTAAACTCACTGAAGTTGCCGGAAGTGACAGGCGTACCGTCGATGACAATCAGAGGGTTATTGGAAGCATTGATAGATCCCATACCACGGATGCGGATACTGGTGGCTGCACCTGGAGAGCTTGACAGGGAAGTCACGGTAAGACCGGCCACACCACCGGCAAGCTTGTCGGTGACGGAGACAACTGGCACATCCTCAAGCTTCTGAGTATTGAGGTTGGAGGCTGAACCGGTGAAGGATGATTTCTTGAAGTTACCATAACCAGTCACCACCACCTCGTCGATGGTATGCTGGTCTGACTTCAGCACAATCTTCATGTTGTCCTTGGCAGCCACTGTCTGCGGCTTCATGCCGAGATAGCTGATGGTGAGCTTCGCGCCGGCGGGCACGTTAAGCTGGAAATGACCGTCCACATCCGTGACGGTGCCGGTGTTGGTACCTTCCACCTTGACAGCAGCACCCACCACGGGCTCACCGTCATCATTAGAGGTTACGGTACCACTAACATTCGTCTGGGCCAGCGCACTTCCTAAGACGAGGAAGAGAGCGGCCAAAAGCGTCATTAGTCTTTTTTCCATAAATTCTCTCTATTAAATAATGTATGTTATAATTAATTTTCTCTCTATTACGTCGTTACCCTGAAAATATATCTTCCTCCGGGCGGGAGGCGGACAAAAAGCTTTCAGTAATTGCTACGCTATGTCACGTTTTTTATACTTTAGGTTGCAAAATTAATTAATATTTTTAAACTGTACAAATAAATAGGTAATATTTTTGCGATAAAGTTACATTTTGCTGCATAAATCAAGGAGAAAGGAAACAAACACGCACAAAATACAAGAAATAAGTGCTCTTTTATCATCTTTTGCAAGGAGACGGAGTAACGTTGCCGACAGAGTAACAGAGGACATAGTCGGGCGGGGAATTGTGAAGACAGAATAAAAGAGTAAACAAGAATGCAGATGACGTTCTGTGGCGTATGTCAGCGATATTTGTGGCATATGTCAGTGATGTCCGTGGCATATGCCAACGATATCTGTGACATATGCCGTGCATCATGATGACGGTGGGAACAAATAGTGAGAAATCAAAACGTCCGCAGAGTACTGTCGGTGTCGCTACGGTGGTGGACATCGACCCCGGAGGGGTCGCACTATGAATGACCCCAGGTCGTCTCGGTGCCGGGGGAGCGGCGCGAAGCGCGGTCTCCCGGTACCGAGCGACCTGGGGATGGCCGGATGGCGGTAGGAAAAGACCTCGGAGAGGTCTCACGTGGATAGCAAAACAAATTATTACTCTGTTTTTGGGAGTTTATCCCCGCCATAACCCTACAAAGGTAATAGAATGCCGTGCTGTCCACGTGAGACCTCTTCGAGGTCTTTGCTCTCGGCCCTACTTCACACCCCAGGTCGCTCGGTAACGGGAGGGCAGCGCATAGCGCGTCCCTCCCGTTACCTCGACGACCTGGGGTCATTCATGGTGTGCCCCCTCCGGGGTCAATGATATCCCCTACATTACCGCCGGCGATATCTCTGCGGAGTTAGGGCGGAGATAAACCTCGTCCCTACGTTCGTACCGCTGTCCGCGAAATTCACAATTCCGCCAACAGTCTTTTGCTGCTTCAATGCATCCCTTTCGATAAAGATGTTATACCGATGCATGTATCCTTTCAAGGACTTTAAGGTTGGCTTCGGCAAGGCGGCGGTTGTCGATGTCGCGGATATAGATTCTCGTAGTGTTGGGATTAGTGTGACCGAGTGCGCTGGAGATGACAGCGAGGTCTACATTGCTGTCGTAGGCTACGCTGGCCCAGGTGTGACGGACGACATAGGACGTAATCTTGCCATCCAAATGTGCTAACTGCTGTAGCTGATGGAGATGCCGGTTGTAAGCACGTAGTTGGGACTGATACTGCTGGTAGGATGCCTTTGGGTCGTTCGTAGTAAGGATAGGGAAGAGGAAGTCGGTCGTCTCTGTGGCATACCGGTTGAGGATGGTCTGCATGCAGGGCTCTATCCTCACCACGATGCGCTGGCCGGTTTTATGGCGCTCGTAGACAATCATGCCGTTGTTGACAAGTGTGCGTTGCAGATGGGCGACATCGACAAAGGGCATGCCCTGGGCATAGAGGCAGAAAAGGAAGATGTCGCGAGTTAAGGCTAAGGGAGAGCCCACGGGGAGTTGCAGGTTGCGCAACCGGCTGATGTCGACGTCTGCTATTGACCGTTTCTCTGTCTTGACCTGACCGGTGTAGATCTCTTCAAAAGGTTTGGCGTCGATGGTGTTGTAGTCCTTCACCACCTTATTATATATGGAGCGCAGGGCTTTGACATAGCAGACGGTGGTGTTCAGACTCACGCCCTGCAACCGGAGCCACTGCACGTAGGAGGCCATAAGGTCGGTGGTGATGTCGGCAAGAGACAAGTCTCTGTCATCGACAAACTTGCTGAAAGAGCGGATGGCGGTACGATGGTTCTTGGCCGTACTGAACTTATGCTGCTGCTCGCATCTGTCAGCTTCTTTCTCTGCACAATGGAAGAAAGAAATGCGTGTTCCCTGCTTCGTTCCTCCCGAGAAAGACAGACGGAGGTGGCGGAGGCCCAGCGTGAGATGGAATGAAAAATAAGACATAGATATTGAGATTTTGGTAGTCTGCTGTTATCTCTCCATCCAATTCACAATATCTATGCCATAAAGCCAGCTTTTTGTCCGCCTCCTGGTCAGTAGGTGGCAAATGGCGTATCAGCGAGGAGAAGTTCATGGAGCCTGCCAAGAACTGGCTCACGAACCTGAATGAACGCGCCAGCTATGGTACTACCGGTAACCAGGAAGTAGGAAACTCATCTTACGGCAATGGCTACTATGCTTACATGGGCATCTACAACTATGGCCATAATTATAATGGCGTAGGCGGTTCTCAGTATGTCCAGGCCTACAATCCTGATTTGACTTGGGAGAAGACGGGTAAGTTCAATGTCGGTCTTGACTTTACACTCTTTGACCGCATCAACGTTACGATGGACTATTACAACCACCGCACAACTGATATGGTCTTCGCCATGCCCGTATCTGGTGTAACAGGTCTCTATGATGAAGATCTAGGTCAGGCTTCGGTCTATCGCAACATTGGTAAGCTGGAGAACTATGGTTTTGAGTTTGGTGTCAACGCGACCATCATTAAGAACAATACGCTCACATGGTCTGCTGCATGGAACGGTTCTACCAATAAGAACAAAGTCCTTAAGCTCTCTACAGATCAGCCTATCGAAGGAACCTACGACATTATCGAGGTGGGCAAGCCCATCTACCAGTTCTATATGAAGGAGTACGCAGGTGTCGATCCTCAGACCGGCAAGGCGCTCTTCTATCTCAATGAGACCGGTGACGAGACAACCACCAACTACAATAAGGCAGCCAAGCGCTATTTGGGCGATGCCAACCCGAAGTTCTTTGGGTCTTTCAGCACTGACCTCGCTGCTTATGGCTTTGACTTCAACGTGCAGTTCAACTACTCTACAGGTGGAAAGATCTATGGTAACAACCTGCGCTATGATTTGCAGAGCGGTGCCTCCTTCTATGAGAACTTCACCAACTACGTCTACGACAACCGTTGGACTACTCCTGGCCAGATTACTGATGTGCCACGTCTTGATACGGATGGCTCTTATGCCAATAAGCACTCTTCTCGCTTCCTCATGGACGGCGATTATCTGAAGTTGCGCTCTATCACGCTGGGTTATACGCTTCCTCGTACGTTGACAAACCATATCGGCATAGATCGCGTACGTGTGTTCTTCGAAGGTGAGAACCTTCACACATGGGCTGCTAAAAACTATATTGGCTTCGACCCGTCAGGTATTGGTTCCAATGGTGTGCAGTGGTGGAACTATCCGCAGGCCCGCAGCTTCCTGTTCGGTATTCAAATCGGTTTATAACATTAAAAGAATAGATTCATGAAAATATCAAAAATATTTCTGTCGATGTCGCTTGCTGCCACTGTCTTGAGCAGTTGCAGCCTCGATACGCCGACATACGACTTTAAGAGCGAGGACGATGCCACTAAGTCATTGACGGACATTCGTGCGCTCATGAACGGCTCATACAATGCCTTGGGCGACTATGAGTTCTTAGGCAATTACGGTCTTGCCCTTGGCGACTTCGCCAGTGGTATGAGCACAGGTAGTTCTTCTTCCGGTCACTTCACTGCTTATAGCCAATTTACCTTCAATGAAACAGAAAGTGAAATCGCTGACTTCTGGGGATATGGATATAAGGTAGCCTCCAACGCTACGACAGCTATCTCGAAAGCCAAGGCCATGCTCGCTAAAGGTACGATAAAGGAGAGCGAGAAGACAACAGCCTATAGCTATATTGGTCAGTGCTATGCACTGAAGGCTATGGCCTTCTATTATCTGGTCAATTACTTTGGCCTGCCTTACTCCGCAGCCAATGCCTCCACTCCGGGTATCGTTGTCTATGACATGGATGTTCCTGCCGATAATCAGCATGTGGCCCGCGCTACTGTTGACGAGACTTATGATCGCATTCAGAAGGACATCGATTCCGCTTCCGTAAACTTGGATAAGGCAGGTAAAAAGGCTCCTACTTCTGCATTCTACCTGGGCCGGGAAGGTGTCTATGCCCTTAAAGCAAATGTAGCACTCTCTATGGGTAAATATACTGAGGCCGAGGAGGCTGCCAAGAATGCACTCGCTATCAAGTACGGGTCAGCAGAAAAAGCCATCGAGACGCCATTGACGGCTGCCGCTTATACAGATATGTGGGGCCAGATTACTGAGCAGACTGAGGATCTCTTCACTATCAAGAAATCGAGCGACGACAACCTGAGTGCCAACGCTCTCAATACATTGTATGGCTCTTACTATGCCACCATTCAGAGCAGTGCCCTCAATAAGTTGGGTGCAAATGATATCCGTCGCCAGGTCTTGCACAAAAGTGATGGAGGTGGTACAACATCATCCAAGTTCGACGGTCAGGCAGACCAGGCTGTGAGCAATATTCCTATCTACCGCAAGTCAGAGATGACGCTTATCATCGCTGAGTGTGAGGCTCGCCAGGGCAATATTGAGGAGGCACAGAAGTACCTGTTCTATACAGCCCGTCGCAATCAGGACCTGAAGGAAAGCAATCTGCCGACAACGACAGACGGACTTCTCTCGTTTATCGCTGACGAGCGTGTACGCGAGTTCTTCCAGGAGGGCAAGCGATTCATTGATGCCCGCCGTATGGGACTTACCATCTCTGGTGATAATTTCTCAAATTGGGATATCCAGAAGTTTGTGTTCCCGATTCCTTCTAACGAAGTGAATTCCGGCTTCGGCGTTGAGCAGAATGCTAACTGGTCTGACAACCTCCCCAAGGTGGACTAATAATAATTTGACTTCAATATAATCAATTTCGCCGGGTAGAAGATAAGCTTCTGCCCGGCGATTTTGGTTATCTACAATAAAGCTACGCAAATCCATAAAAACATCGTTTGAAGACTCTGCAGAGATAAGCAGCAACTTCGATAGAATGCAATTTTTAAGGCTGCAAACTTCGATAGAATGCAAATTTAAGGGCGGTAAACTTCGATAGAATAGTTTTAAGGGTCCCAACTTCTATCCTTACGGCCTTTATCTCCTCATACTTCCCCAGGGTCATATCCCTTTACCTGTATCACGATGGGGTGCAGCTGTGTGCCGGTCATAAGACAGGATGCACTCGGGAATAGAAAAAGATATAAACGAAAAAATCCGGCAATGACCGAAGTCATTAACCGGATTCGAATGAAAGGAGGAAGTGGTGCCTCTTGGAGTTGAACCAAGGACACATGGATTTTCAGTCCATTGCTCTACCACCTGAGCTAAGGCACCATTGACTTAAAGAACTTTTAAGTGCTTGAAGAATCTCAGCAGGATTGCTTTGTTTCTCTTTTGCGAGTGCAAAGGTACTACTTTTTTCTTACACCACAAACTTTTTCTTGTTTTTTTTTAATCAAGATAAAAAAAGTTACATCCATGCACATTATATAGGAAAATGTTGTATCTTTGCATCCGCAAACGCTAAAGGCTGTTTATACCGCTTTTTGAAGTTATGCTATCGGGATGTAGCGCAGTTGGTAGCGCACTACGTTCGGGACGTAGGGGTCGCCAGTTCGAGTCCGGTCATCCCGACAAGAAGCCCGCTAAGGATTGTTCCTTAGCGGGCTTTCTTTTATCAGTGCTTCTATGGCATTCTATCTTAGCGGTATGATGATTAGTCGTCCACCATTCCTATGATGGCTGCCACATCCTCAGCGTTGATGGTTCCCGTGATGAGGATACCCATACAGGTGTTGTCGCTCGATGTCGTGGCCACTATCTCACTGATGGTATCGTCTTTCTCCTTCACCAAGACTGTCATGCCGGAGTACTTATCCTTCTTCATGCCGGTAAACTCGCTGTAACCATTCTTTGAGAGTTCAGCTACCTTCTTCACAAACTTCTTGCGGGTACTCTTGGAGCAGTCACTGAGGGTCAAAACACAGGCCTCATCAACCTCTTTCAGAAGGGCCGCCACATTGCCATCCTTGACCTTGGCAGCTGCCACCGTCATCAGAAGTTTAGGAACTGTGACATATTCAGCATGTTTCTTGTCACGAAAGTCATTAAAGACAGAACTTGCCGACTGGCAGAAAGCTAACTGGCAAGTCAAAAGAAGCAATAATGCTATTACAATTCTTTTCATTGTTCACTATCGTTTATATTCTAAGATTTCTTGGATTAATACTCTAAATAATGTTTTAAGCGCTCCATGTCCTCCGGTGTAAAGTCTTTAGTCAGTTTCAAGTCCTCGATGCTATGCAGCGGCCCTCGCATACGGCGATAGTCAAGGATGTCACGGGCCTGAAGATAGTTGATGTACGGGTGACGCTTCAGTTCCTGCAGCGTAGCCTTGTTGGCGTTCATTTTCTTCACAGCCCTGGTGTCAACATAGAAGTAATTGAGAGCATCCTTAGGGAAATCATCAATCTCCATGAGCTGGTCTTCAGAATAGAATCCGCCTAACCATTTTCGGCGGTTTTCTATCTGTCGCGCGAAGTACTTGCCTATTCCCGGCACTCTGACGAGCAATGCCGAGTCAGCACTGTTCAGTTCTATCTTCTCCCCGGCCTTCAACTTTACAGGATATTTCTTTGCTAAACTGTCATGAGTAGCATGATGCTCATAGTCGGGCCTATGAGCAGGGACATAAGGCTGATAATCCTCTCCTATAGTGATATACGGTTCCAACTCCCGATACTGGCCTTTGGTGAGACCATAGACACGGCCAAAGTCCTCTTTACATCTATACACACCACCCTTGGCCCGGTATCTATAGATGTTGCGGACCTGCCAGGGACTGAGGCCAAGCGCTAAAAGATCGGTAGAGTCAGCGGTGTTGGGATCGAATGGAAACAGATGAACCGTCCGCTCCTGCGTGTTGTAATAGAACGTCTGCGACTTTCCACCCTCACCATAGCGGTAGCCGCGACCATCCTTGCGATAGCCGCCATCGTGACCCGCTTTGACAAAGGCTTTGTCAGCCGCATCATCACCACCGACCTTATCCGTGATGAGAAAGATGGCGAGAACCCCGACGAGCAGTACTAAGAGAAACCACAACACGCGGCGGTCGGACCGGCGGATATACCAGAATTCTTTGAACCGCATAAGCCAAAAGTTAGATACATATAGGTTTTAGAAAGGCACTACAGCACTCCCATCTGATGAAGGAATACCACAGCGATGCACACCGGCGAGATGAATCTGATGAAGAAGAGCCAGACAGCGTAGAATCCTCGCGACACCGTGCCCCAGTTGGTGAACTCGTCCTTGACAATCTGGCGAGGCGCAATCCAACCCACAAGAATGCAGGTGAAGAAGGAGCCGAGAGGCAGCAGGATGTTCGACGTGAGGAAGTCGCAGAAGTTGAGGAAGCTCTTGCCAAAGACCGTGATATCAACGGCACCGCACGACAGCGAGCACAGCACACCGATGATGATGGCTATCACTGTTTCTATCACAGCACCCTTCGGTCGCGAGATGTGCAGTTCTTCGAAGAACAGCGACGTACCTATCTCGTGCATGGAGATGGTCGACGTCAAGGCGGCCAAGGCTAAGAGTGCATAGAAGAGAATTCCTATGATATATCCCAAAACGGGCGAGAAGGCTTGCTGGAAGACATTCGGCAGGGTGATAAAGATAAGCTGCGGCCCACTGTCAGGATTCACACCCACTGAGAAAGCAGCAGGGAAGATCATCAAGCCCGCAAGAATAGCCACAAGTGTATCAATGCCGGCAATCTGGGCCGAGGACTTCAGAAGATTCGTCTGCTTGGTGAAGTAAGAAGCATAGGTGCACAGGCAAGCCGTTCCCAAAGACAAGGAGAAGAAGGCCTGGCCCAGTCCATCAAGGAATACGCTCTTGGTAACTTTGGAAAAATCTGGCTTGAAGAGGAACGTGATACCCTTACCAGCATCAGGCAAGAGGCAGGACACCACGACGATGACGAGGAGCAGGATGAACAGCGCCGGCATGAGGATATTGCTCATCTTCTCGATTCCTTTTCTTACGCCACGCACCACAACGAGATGCGTCATCACAAGAAAAGCTATGGTCCAGAACAAGGGTTCAAAAGGATCAGAAGAGAATTTTGTGAAGTAGTCCCTGACATACGTGGCATCGCCATTGAGATTTCCCATGATGGAGGCAAAGAGATACTGCAAGCACCAGCCGGCGATGACGGAATAGAATCCTAAGATGATGAGAGAGGTCAGCATGCCGATGACTCCCAAGGCCGCCCAACCTTTGCCACCGCCCATACGGGCATAGGCAGTGGCAGCATTGGCAGCGCCATGACGTCCTACGACAAACTCTGATATCATCCCAGGAATACCGAGGATGAGCACACAGACAAGATAGATGATGATGAAAGCCGCACCACCATCTTGTCCTGTCATATAAGGGAAGCGCCAGATATTGCCCAAGCCCACGGCAGAGCCCGCAGTGGCAAGGATGACGCCTATCTTTGTTCCGAAGTTACCACGTTCCATTTGCTGATTAGATAATACCAAACTGATGCATGAAGATTCCGAGAATAGCCAACGGCGCTATGAAGCGCACAAGGAAGAGATAGACACCAAAGAAACGCTGTGACACCGTGCCCCAGTTGGTGAACTCTTCCTTGACAAGCTTCTTAGGAACGCACCAGCCTAAGAAGATACATGTCAGGAATCCGCCGATGGGCAGGAAAATCTGTCCCGTAACAAAATCGAAGATGTCGAAAAGCGGCTTGCCGCCTATCTCCAGTCCACTCCAGGCTCCCAACGACAGCGAGCAGACGGCGCCGATGATTGTGCAGGAGATTGTGACTATCATCGCACCCTTCTTCCGCGAGATATGCAGCTCCTCGTAGAAGAAAGCTGTGCTGACCTCATGGAGCGACATCAGCGACGTGATGGCAGCAATAGACAGGAGAAGATAGAAAAGCAGAGAGATAATCCATCCCAAAACGGGCAGCCCGTTGAAAGCTTCATTGAAGACATTGGGCAGCGTGATGAAAATCAGCGAGGGACCGCTGTCAGGATTGATACCCACAGAGAAAGCGGCGGGGAAAATCATCAGTCCGGCAAGGATGGCCACAAGAGTATCTATGGAGCATATCTGAACGGCAGAGTTGAGCAGATTTGTCTGCTTGGTGTAGTAAGAGGCATAGGTGCAGATACATCCCATCGCAATACTCAGCGAGTAGAACGACTGGCCGAGGGCACCGAGAAATACGCTGCTGTCAACCTTGGAGAAGTCGGGCTTGAAAAGGAAAGCAACTCCTTTGGAAGCATTGGGAAGCATACAGGAGGCCACGACGATGACGAGGAGCAATATAAATAATGTGGGCATCATCATCTTCGACGCCTTCTCTATGCCTCCGCGAATACCATGGATGATGACGACATGCGTTGCCACCATGATGACGACAAGCCAAAAGATAGGCTCTATGGCATTGGTAGAGAAGTTGGAGAAGTATTCCTTTACAAACTCAGGGTTACCATGAAGCTGTCCCATGATGGAAGCGTAGACATATTGCAGGCACCATCCCGCCACAACAGCGTAATATCCCGTGATGAGGAACCCAGTGATGACACCAAGAAGTCCCACGTACTTCCATGCCGAGCCATTGGCCACATGCGAATAAGCACGATAGGTGTTGGCAGCACCATGTCGGCCGATGATAAACTCGGAGACCATACACGGGATGCCCAGCAACAGCACACAACCGATATAGATGATGATAAATGCGGCACCACCATTCTGGCCCGTCATGTAAGGGAAACGCCAGATGTTTCCCAATCCTACAGCACCGCCGGCAGTGGCTAATATCATGCCTATCTTACTGCCGAAACTTGCTCTTTCTTCTGACATAAAATTGCTTTGAAGTTAACCCGGCCCGCCCTCAAGGCAGCCGTATTCCTATTATCATTACGTTATGACTTGCAAAATTAGAAAATTTTATCTACTTTTGCACGCATAATGAAAGTTTTTATGCAGAAATCATTCAAATTTATAAGGCACTATCCCCTTTCTTGCCTTACCATCGTCGCAATCTGGGTTCTCTGCCTCATTCCCCTGCCAGAGACTCCCCTCGACAATGTCCGTTTCATCGATAAATGGACGCACTTCATCTTCTATGGTGGACTGTGCACTGTACTATGGGGAGAATACGGACGCCGCCATTCATCAATAGACAAATGGCGGACGCTATTATGGATAGTGACAGCCCCCGTGATAATGGGAGGCTTGATAGAAATCGTGCAAGCCACCTGCACCAATGGCGTGCGCAACGGCGATGTCACCGACTGGATAGCCGACAACATCGGCGTGGTGATAGGTCAGCTCATCGGTATTCCTCTGGCACTATATCTTTCCAGGCGGAATAAGGCTCGGTAAGCATGTGGGAGTTGTAGAAATGGCTGTCACCGGTGACCTCAGGGCCAATGAAGTCAGGCTTCTCGAAAGGCTCCGTCTCACTGGCCAGCTCCACCTCGGCCATCACGAGCCCGTCGTTGTCGCCATGAAACTCGTCCACCTCAAAGATGTGGTTACCACTCTTGACGAGCCAGCGGTGCTTGTCGATGACACCACCCCTGCAGAGCTTCAACAGGTTGTCAGCCTCGTCAAGGGTTATCTCTTTCTCAAACTCATAACGCGTCATCCCACCGTCATAACTCTTACCTTTGATGGTAAGATAGGCCTTATCGTCACGGATTCTGACGCGCACCGTAGCGCCCTCGGCGGGGATATATCCTTGTCGGATATGACTGACAGAAGCGGCGGCACGCTTATACGCGCCGCCGTGCTTGACAAGGAATTTACGTTCTATTTCAAGTCCGCTCATTTCCGTGTCTCCTATGACAACATGAAGAACGACCAAATCATATAGACAACAGCCAAGACCACAAGGATGCCAAAGATCCACTTCACAATCTTCTCGCCCTGGTCTTTCTGTTTCTCCTGGTGTTCGACACGTTTCTTCTGTGTGGCAACATTGTTCACTTCCTTAGCCGGAATGTGCTTTGCCTGTTCCTTTTTATTGTTTCCCATAGTTTTTGTGATTTATTTCAGTTTTCAAGGCAGTTTACGTCAGTTTTCCTGCTCAGAGTCTCTCTCGGCGAACTCCATCAGATAGGCCTTGATGAATCCGTCGATTTTGCCGTCCATGACACCATCGACATCAGAAGTCTGATAGCCGGTGCGGTGGTCCTTAACGCGGCGGTCGTCGAAGACATAGCTTCTTATCTGACTACCCCACTCTATCTTCTTCTTGCCAGCCTCTATCTTAGCCTTCTCAGCCTGCTGCTTCTTCAGCGCTCTGTCGTAGAGTTGGCTCTTCAAGAGCTGCATGGCCTTGGCACGGTTCTTCGGCTGGTCACGGGTTTCGGTATTCTCAATGAGAATCTCTTCCTTCTCACCGGTGTCAGGGTCCTCATACTGATAGCGCAGACGCACACCCGACTCCACCTTGTTGACGTTCTGACCACCGGCTCCACTGGACCGGAATGTATCCCAGCTGACTTTGGCAGGATCTACATAGACCTCGATAGTGTCGTCGACGAGCGGTGTCACGAAGACGCTGGCGAAACTCGTCATACGCTTGCCCTGGGCATTATATGGTGAGACACGAACGAGACGGTGGACACCATTCTCGCTCTTCAGGAATCCGTAAGCATATTCGCCGCCCTCAATGGTCATCGTCATGCTCTTCACGCCCACTTCCTCACCCGGCTGCAAGTCGGTGATGGTTGTCTTATAGCCATGGGCATCGCACCAGCGCATGTACATACGCATCAGCATCTGCGCCCAGTCCTGGGCCTCGGTGCCACCGGCGCCGGCGTTAATCTTCAGTACGGCATCCATCGAGTCTTCCTCCTGGCGCAGCATATTCTTCAGCTCCAGGTCCTCAATGGCCTTGACAGCCTTGTCGTAGTCGGCGTCGACCTCCTCTTCGGTGACAAGGTCTTCCTTATAATACTCGAAGGCGAGCTGCAGCTCGTCGGCATACTGCCGGCACTCCTTATATCCGGTGAGCCATTTCTCAATGCCTTTCACCTTCTTCATCTGTTCCTGGGCCCGCTTGGGGTCATCCCAGAAATCAGGAGCCTGGGTGCGGAGCTGCTCTTCCTCAAACTCTACTTTCTTTTGGTCAATATTCAGATAGTGATGGAGCTTGTCTGTACGGTCCATCACATCTTTCAGTTGGTCTGCTGTTATCATTGTTTATTTCGTTATCACACCATCCGACTGCGTATTCTCATACATCTTGTCGATGATGTCCTTATAATTCTTGTAGATTACCGGGCGCCGCATCTTCAGCGTGTCGGTCATCTCACCGTTCTTCATAGAGAAGTGGTGTGGCAGGAGCGTGAAGCGCTTGATCTGCTCATAGTGAGCCAGGCTCTGCTGCAAGGTCTCAATACGCTCAGCCATCATTGCCCTCACCTCTTTATTCTTGCAGAGTTCTTCCCTGTCAGCAAAAGCGATGCCGTGTTCCTTAGCCCATGCTTCAAGAACACTATACTCTGGTACCACAAGGGCGGAGACAAACTTGCGCTGGTCGGCTATGACGGCCACCTGGTCGACGAACTTATCAACGAGGAGCATCGACTCCACCATCTGCGGAGCGATATACTTGCCATTGCTGGTCTTGAAGAGGTCTTTGATACGCTCGGTGAGGAACAACTCGCCGTCCTTCAAATATCCGGCGTCACCCGTATGGAAATATCCGTCCTCGGTGAAGGTCTGGGCATTGAGGGCCGGACGGTTGTAGTAGCCTTTTGTTATCGTGGGACCTTTCAGGAGAATCTCGTTGTTGTCACCAATCTTAACATCGACGCCTGTGATTGGCCGGCCTACCGAACCGATGGTGAAAGGCTTGCCCTTGTGGTCACAAGAGACCGTGGCGAGGCTCTCCGTGAGACCATAGCCCACTATCATGCAGATGCCGATGGAATGGACAAACTCCTCTACCTCCGGTGAGACATAAGCGCCGGCTGTCGGGAAGATATTGGGATGGTCGAGACCCAACTGCTCCCTCACGCGGCTCAGCACCACCTTATCGGCCAGTTTATATTTCAAAGCCAACGTCAGGGGCGGGCGCTTACCCTTGGAAAGGTAATCGATGTTGTATTTCTTACCTATCGCCCATGCCTTATAGAAGAGTTTCTGCTCAACAGCTCCGGACCGGTCTATCTTTGCCTTGACAGCCTGGTAGACTTTTTCCCAGAAGCGCGGCACACTCGACATAGAGGTTGGGCGTGTCTCCTTCATCGACTGTTGTATCTTATGTGGGTCGGTGTTGACAATCAGCAGCGCACCCTCCGAGAGCGCCAGATAAGCCCAGCCACGCTCAAAGATGTGCGTAAAAGGCAGGAAGTCGATGACACGGTCGTTCTCACCGACAGGAACACAGTTGTCATTAGCCTTCAAGGCTGCCGCATACTGCTTGTAGCTCAGCATCACACCCTTGCTGTCACCCGTGGTGCCACTCGTGTAAAGGATGTCGCACAAGTCGTCTTCATTAGCCTGCTGCCAGCGTTCCTCCACTTCCTTCTCATGGGGAAGACCCTCACCGAGTTTGAGGAAGTCGTCGAAATACATGGCCTTGGGGTCGTGCATGCTCAACCGCACATGGCGGTCGAAGACGATGATACGCTCTAAGGATGGCGACAACGCCTGCACGCGATGGGTCTTGTCATACTGCTCCTGCTCTCCACAGAAGACGAGACGCACCTTAGCGTCGTTAATCATATACTGCACCTGCTGGCTCGACGTGGTGGCATAGAAAGGTATCGTGACCACACGGATGCCATAAGCACCGAAGTTGGTATAGAGATACTCAGCACAGTTCTGTGAGAACACCGCTATCTTGTCCTGAGGCTGTAGGCCGAGACTCAAGAGAGCATTGCTGACTTTCTTGACATTGTCCGAGAATTCTGTCCAAGAGACCTTCTTCCATTCTGTTCCGCCAAAGTCCTGACGTAAGAGGGCTGTACGCGAACCGTACTTCTTTGCCTGGGAGTGGATGAGTACGGAGAGATGTGACCTGTTCTGCATATGCGTAGGTTTTTATTTCTGCAAAGATAATAAAAAAGTGAAAAGTCGGAAAGCGTTATGCGGAAAAAAATGTAATTTTGTGCATAATCACTAAGACTATGCGACAACAAGACTATCTTAACGACGCTGTGGAACTTCTGCAGCACCTCATCTCTACTCCTTCCATCAGCCGGAATGAAAAGGCCGCTGCCGACATCATGCAGCAGCAGATGGAAAGCTACGGCCTTGCGCCACGGCGTGAAGCCAACAATCTCTGGGTGTTCTCTCCCGACTGGGACGCTACCAAGCCCACCTTGCTTCTCAATGCCCATATCGACACGGTGAAGCCAGCGGCTTCCTACACCCGTGACCCTTTTGCACCGACCCTTGAAGACGGATGCCTCTATGGCTTAGGCAGCAACGATTGCGGCGGCGGTCTGACAACACTGTTGCAGGCTTTCCGCTGGCTGACGCTGCGCCCCCAGCCTTACAACCTCATCTATTTGGCTTCTGCTGAGGAAGAGGTCTCAGGCAAAGACGGCATCTCGCGCGTGCTGCCACTCTTGCCAAAAATTGACGTGGCCATTGTCGGTGAGCCGACCGGTATGCAGCCCGCCATTGCAGAGAAAGGACTCATGGTCCTCGATGTCATCGCCCATGGCAAGAGCGGGCACGCCGCTCGCAACGAAGGCGTGAACGCCATCTACGAGGCCCTCGACGATATGAAATGGATAAGGGACTATAAGTTTCAGAAGGTGAGTCCATTCCTTGGCCCTACGAAGATGACCCTGACGGTCATCAACGCCGGCACGCAGCACAATGTCATTCCTGACACCTGCACGATGCTTGTAGACATTCGCACCAATGAGTACTATACCAATGAGGAGGTCTACGAGTTTGTCAAGGAGCATCTCAAGAGTGAGGTCCATGCCCATTCCTTCCGTCTGCATTCCTCACATATCGCCCCTGAGCACCCCCTTATAAAGAAATGTGTCAGCATGGGTATGACGCCTTACGGGTCGCCCACGCTCTCAGACCAGGCGCTGATGTCCTTCCCGTCGTTCAAGCTCGGCCCCGGAGAGTCGGCACGGTCACATTCCGCCGATGAGTTTATCAGAATCGACGAGATGCGCCATGCCTTCGAGACTTATCAAGAACTCCTTGACGGCACAACTATCAGCTGTTGAGCTGGCACTATCTCCCGAGCCAGGCTTCCGGGTTCAGCTTGGCCCGCTCCTTACGCAGCTGGAACTGTAGGATGTGGTCAGGTCCCACCGTGCCGAGAATCTGTCGGGTGGAGACATGCTGTCCACGGCTCACGCAGGCAGAGCGGAGGTTGGCATAGACAGAGATGTAGGCACCATGGCGAAGCATGACGACGACACTGCCAGCATAGGAGAGCACGGCGCTGACCTCACCATCGTAGATGGCACGGGCCTGGCAGCCGTTGCCGCCCATGATATTGATACCCTTGTTGTCGAGGGTCACCCCTTTCAGTCCGGCAACATTATATTGTCCGAAATGGCTCACGATGCGGTAGCCGCCAGTAATAGGCATCGGCAGGCGACCCCTATTGGCTTCGAAGCCATTGTTCATCATTCTGTCCACTGAGGAGAAGCGCTGTACCTCCTGCGCATCCTCCTGAGCATCAGCTATCTCTTTCTTCGCTCTTGCCGCATCAGCCGCCTGCTTCCGCTCGGCAGCGACACGTGCAGCCTCAGCCTCGCGCGCTGCCTGTTCAGCAGCAGCCTTCTGCGCGGCGGCAGCCTTAGCAGCCGCCTCAGCACGCGCCGTCTCAGCAGCGGCAGCAGCCTCAGCACGACGCTTGGCCTCAGCAGCGGCAGCCTCATCGGCTTGTTTCTTGGCAGCAGCAATCTGTGCCTCAGCCTTCCTAC
>ERZ791911.29-NODE-29-length-144569-cov-23.445362_pt1 | contig 144569 bp, 103 predicted proteins | sample MGYA00510142_ERZ791911 | MGnify/ENA primary metagenome ERZ791911 (study PRJEB30046, sample SAMN00792056) | human gut metagenome | study: EMG produced TPA metagenomics assembly of the A metagenome-wide association study of gut microbiota in type 2... | reverse complement strand
CAAGTAAAACAGTTTAACCAGTCAAGAACTGACAAGTGAATTCAGGAAAAGACATCATGCGGCACGAACATGCTTTACGGCATATGCCAGGGATGTCTGTGACATATGCCAACGATGTCTGTGGCATTTGCCAACGATGTCTGTGACATATGCCAACGATGTCTGTGGCATATGCCAGGGAACAGAATAAGGGCATACTAATGCAATTACAGCACTTATCGGGACGAGTTTGGCGGTAGGCCGTCAGTAGCGCCCTCCCGTATCATCAGTACATAGCAGAGCCATTCTTGCAGGCAGTTACGCAGGCACCAGCTCGCCCATGAGCCTTTAGCTGTCGAGCATTTTGCGTTTCCTTTTAGGAGTACGCTCTACTATGTTATAAAAACATTAAGCCGTAATAGGTTGATTACAAGCTTCTAATAGCATGATTGGCAATAGCTGTTCTACTATTCGGCTACTTATGTTAATAATTCGTAAGCAAAACGCTTAACTTTGCCTCAAAAACAAAGAATACCCCATTCGACAACCAAAGTGCGCAAGTATAATCTTGCTCTAACAACAAAAAAGAGCTTATCTCTTTAAGCTGAGAACCAATAACATCAAAACATAAAAATAGTATGAGATCAATCTTATCATTTGCAGGAAGGGCGGCAATGCTATGCACCTTCTCTCTGACCTCTCTCTCATCGCTGGCCCAGGATGTCAAAATCCATGGTGTGGTCAAGGATGATAAGGGAGAGCCTGTTGTCGGAGCCACTGTCATGCAGAAAGGTTCAGCCAATGGAACCGTCACAGACCTCGACGGCAAGTTCAGCATGTCTGTACCCGCCAAAGGAACCCTCACCATCTCTTATATAGGATTCCAGACACAGAACATCACGCTTGATGGAAACACCGACATCACAGTACAACTCAAGGAAGACGCCGCCAAGCTCGATGAGGTCGTCGTCATCGGTTACGGTACGATGGACAAGAAGGAACTGACCTCCGCCATCTCGCATGTCTCGGCCAGTGACTTCACCAAGATGGCCAGTGTCGACCCTTCCATGATGATTCAGGGCAAGGTGGCTGGCGTGAGCATCACCAACACCGGCAGCGGTGATCCTAACAACCAGGCCAGCATCCAGGTGCGTGGTGTATCATCCCGTGCTGCCGGTTTAGGACCTCTGATTGTCATCGACGGTGTGCCCGGTGGCAACCTCACCAACCTCAACCCTAACGATATTGAAAGCTTCGACGTGCTGAAAGATGGTGCCGCCAGCGCCATCTATGGTACCCGTGGCTCTAATGGCGTCATTCTTGTAACTACAAAGAAGGGCTCCCGCGACGGTGTTCTGCATACCACGTACAATGGTACCGTATCCTTCGATGTCATCAAGAAAGAGCTTGACATGCTGAACGCTGACGAATACCGTGCCAACCGTATTGCTTCCGGCTACGGCTACGACCTTGGCGGCTCTACGGACTGGCTTGATGAGGTGAGCCGGGTGGGCGTGCGCACACAGCACACCCTGACTTTCAGCGGTGGCAACTCAAAGTCCAACTACCGCGCCTCGATGGACTACCGCAATGCAGAGGGCGTGGACCGCTATTCCAACCGCCGCGAGTATGGCGCGCACGTATCACTGAACCATACCGCGAAGAGTGGACTCCTCACCTTTGGGCTCAATATATCTCCACGTATTGCCTATCGTAAGAATGCGTCATGGGATGTCTTCCGCAATGCCATCGAGGCCAATCCTACTACGCCTGTCATGGATCCGCAAAATCCGGTACAATATTATAACTTCAAGGGGCAGGCAGCAGGCTACAACCCCGTGGAACTCCTCAAGCTTGACAAGAATACAGGTACAACAAAGCTCCTGGACTGGGATGCCTCCGTCAGGCTGAATCTCTTCCCCCTTCTGCTGAAGAATCCGGGACAGCAGATTCTCACGACGCAGCTTACCTTTGCCGACCATCAGTATGACAACTACAACCAGTTCTTCCGGCCGTCAACGAGTACGCTGGAGATCAATGCCGGCCGTTCCGGTGAGGCATCGCAAGACTATTCCAAGTCATCCATGCAGAGCGTAGAGTGGATTACCAACTACAGCAACTCCTGGGGCGAGCACAATCTGAAAGTCATGCTCGGCTATTCGTATGAGTACAACAAGTATTCCGGTCTGAATGCCTACAACAAAGACTTCCCCAACGATGCCCTTGAGGACAACAACCTTGGCAGCGGCACCTATGCCAAAGACGAGGGCGAGGTAGACATGGGCTCCTATATGAACGACTCCAAGCTGATAGCCTTCTTTGGCCGCGTGAGCTACGACTGGCATGGCCGCTACATGTTCACAGCCTCTCTGCGACATGAGGGTTCATCGAAGTTCGGTGCCAATCACAAGTGGGGTAACTTCCCTGCCGTCTCCGTGGGCTGGCGTATTTCTGACGAGCCGTTCATGGAGGGCACAAAAGGCTGGCTCACCGACCTCAAGCTGCGTTCCGACTATGGTGTCACCGGTAACCAGGACTTCGACTCCTACAAGTCGCTCAACACCATGTCTGGATTTGGATATTACATGTACAATGGGAAATACTATCAAGTATGGGGCCCTGGCAAGAATGTGAACCCAGACCTTCACTGGGAGAAAGGCAAAAACTGGAACATCGGTCTTGACTGGGCGCTCTTCAACGGCAACCTCCACGGTTCGTTCAACTATTATATCCGCAAGCAGCAGGACCTCCTTGGCGACTACAATGTCTCTGTACCACCTTATCTGTTCACCACAACCTTTGTCAATGTGGGAACGATGCGCAACAGCGGCTTCGAGTTTGATATCACATGGAATGCTGTAAGGACCAAAGACTTCAGCTATACTCTCAACGTCATCGGTGCAACGATGAGCAATGAGTTTGAAAGCTTCAGCAACAGCAAATTCATCGGTCAGGACTATTATGACGTGGTGAGCCCCGAGGATCCCTATCCTTTCCATACATTGCAGCGTATTGAGAAAGGACGCCGCATCGGCAGCTTCTACATGCTGAAATACGCCGGTGTCGACCCACAGGGCCGCTGGATTGTCTACGACAAAGACGGCGATATGGTCCTTGCCGACAACGCTACCGACGACGACCGACAGTATGTGGGCAACGGACTGCCGAAGTTCACGGGATCTATGACCCATACCTTCCGCTATAAGAACTTTGACGCATCCATCTTCTTCCAGACCGCTCTCGGTTTTGACATCTTCAACATCCATGATTTCTATTATGGTACGAAGAACTTCCAGGGAAATGTCATGGACAAGGCTTACAGCAAGAACAAGATTATCTCCGAGAATCCTATCGTGTGCGACTACTTCCTTGAGCCGGGCGACTATCTCAAGCTCTCGTCAGTGAGTCTGGGCTACACCTTCCGTCTGAAGAACTGCAAGTATCTCGACGCAGCACGCATCTATGCCACAGGCGGTAATCTCTATACCTGGACACGGTTCTCAGGAGTTGATCCCTCGACCTATCAGGTCAACGGTCTCAATCCTGGCGCTACAGGCTCCAGATCTTACTATCCGTCGACGAGACAGTTCCTCGTGGGCGTACAGCTTGACTTCTAAAACTGTGTCAACATTTCAAAAACACTTTAGCAATGAACAAGATATTGAAATATTCTGCCCTATTCATGTCAGTAGCGGCACTCACGGTCACCACAGGCTGCACCGATCTCGATGAGACGCTCTACGACCAGGTGGCATCACAAAACTATTATAACACGAAAGACGATGTTGTCCGTGCCGTGTTCCGGCCTTTTGAGCATGGTTTCTGGAGCATTCAGAGCCGGCAAGTCCTCAACGAGGAGACCGCCGACCAGCTCATCACTCCCACACGTGAGGACTGGTGGGACGACGGTGGCCGCTGGGCTCGCCTGCACCGCCATCAGTGGCTCAACACCAACGGCGAGGCACAAAGCGAATACAACGGTATGTATCAAGGCATCGGCCAGGCCAATCTCGTCATCGAAGACCTCAGCAGGCTCTCGGCCGGGAAGTTTGGCTTCAACGAGGCGGAATTCAACAACCTCAAGGCACAGAACCGAGTGCTCCGCGCCTGGTTCTATCTCCGCCTGCTCGACGAGTTCCGTAATGTGCCTCTCAGCGTGAGCTATTATGATCTGAGCAAGAATACGATGTCGCAGGTAGAGCCTCGCAAAATATACGATTTCATCGAGTCTGAGCTGAAAGAGTCCCTGCCCTTGCTGACCAAGAAGACAGCCCTGGGCGGCAATAAGAACATTCAGGGACAGTGGACACAGGCCGGTGCTGCCGCACTCCTTGTCAGACTCTACCTCAATGCCAAAGTCTATATTGGCGAGGACCACTATAAAGACTGCGCTGCTGTGGCACAAAAGATTCTCAATGGCGACTATGGCACCTACAAGGTGGCCGACCGCTGGGATGAAGCTTTTGACTGGAACAACGAGACATCCGACGAGGTAATCTTCGCCTTCCCAGGATCAGCGGGATACTCGCATTGGCATTACAAGGGTGATCTGTATTGGTGGTCGGTGCCTTCCAGAGCCAGTGACTGGCTCCATGATACCAAGAACAAAGAGGGCAGCCATAACCTGAAGTACTCATGCTCACCAAGCTATAACCCCAAGGGTGAGAAATACAACTATGAACTGGGCATGACCGTAGACAAGTTCAGAAAATATCCGTCAGATGTTCGTCTGAAGATGTACAAGAATCTTGGCAACAACAAGCGCGAGGGCCTCTTCATCTTTGGCAAGATAGCCTATACCGACGACAACGGCAACACTCAGTATCTGAAGGATCACAACGGCAAGTATACCCTTGACCTGCGTGATGCTGTAGGCAAGTTTGGCGCTACAGATGGTGACAAGTGGCTGGCCTCAGCCGACAGCCGTCTGGAGGATGGCGATGACAACTCAGGATATCAGTTTGTGAAATATCCGCTCTACAGCGATAATGAGAGTGGGCAGCTCGAGGCCGACTACTGCGAGATTCGCCTGCCGGAGATTATCTACAGCCTTGCAGAGTGCAAGCTTCGCCAGGGAGACGTGGAAGGCGCCGGCAAGCTTCTCAACGAGGTGCGCAAGCGCAACTATCCCCAGTCGGACTGGCACACAGCACTCTATGCTCCTGATGGCACGGCAACTTTAGACATGAAGGAGATGCTCGACGAGTGGGGCCGTGAGTTCTTTGCTGAAGGCCGCCGGCGTATTGACTTGATACGCTTTGGCAAGTTCCTCGATGCTTGGTGGGATAAGCCTGCCGATGCCGACAGCCACACACTCATCTTCCCCTTCCATCCGGATATTCTCGGAGCCAATCCTTCTCTCCACCAAAATCCAGGCTATGAGAAATAAAGAGGTAGCTTAGCAGAGAATACACTTTATTAGAAACTTTATTACAGTGAAAGACATGAAAAGAATCATTCTATATGCATTGTATGCGCTAGTGGCCTTGACAGGTCCTTTGGCCCTGCTGTCATGCAACGACGATAAAGATATTGTCGTCATTGATAAGGAGCTGCCTCTGAAAGTCAGCCATCTCTACATGGTGGGGGATGCCACTCCAACCGGATGGTCTATCGACAATCCTACGGAGCTGACCCAGGATGCATCGGATAAGTTTGTGTTCACTTACCATGGCAAGCTCAACACCGGCGAGCTGAAGTTCCCATTCTCTACGGGTGACTGGGGGGGCATGTTTGCCTATGCACCAGAGGCAAACACCGAGATTAATGCCAGTGGTGTGGCAAGCGACAAGATTGATATCCGCAAAGGCGGTGATGACTTGAAATGGAAAGTCACACTGGCTGGTATCTATACTATCACCATCAATCTGCGTGACTATACCATTGCTGTCAAATACGAAGGTGCCGAGCCTGTGCCACCTATTGTGTCAGAAACTCTCGGTTTCATCGGGGATGCCACTCCTGCCGGCTGGACAACAGAGGCCGCTACGATGTTCACCAAGACATCAGACAATCCCCTGCAGTTCACCTATACCGGACATCTTAATGCAGGCAGCTTCAAGCTCGCTTATGATAAGACCGTCTTGAAGGATTTTGCCGGTCCTTATATTCAGGCTCCCTCTGCCGATGTGGCTGTGAGTGGTGACGGTGTGGCCGAACAAGGTATGAGCGTGGGCGGTGCCGACAACAAATGGAAGGTGACAGAGGCTGGTACCTACACGCTCGTCTTCGACCTTACCAACCGCACAGTGACGGTGAAGTCCTTTGTGGCCGACCCCAAGAAGGATCCATGGGCCACAGAGACACTCTACCTCCTCGGCTCAGCTGGAAAAGGCTGGTCGATAGGTGAGGCTCCCGCTTTCAACAAGGTTGGCGACCATCAGTTTGTCTATGAAGGCGAGCTCCATGAGGGTACTTTCAAACTGATGTCTACCAATGAAGGCGACTTTGGCACTGACGATAAGGACTGGTTCTATGCACCTGCCAATGGGACAATCATTGACGAGAATGGTGTAGCTGCCGATGGCATCGTGGCCGGGAACGGCAAGGACGCGGACAACCAGTGGCAGGTGAACAAGGCCGGGAACTATATCATTAAGGTCGACATGGAGAATCACAAGATTTCAGCAGAATATGTCGGATCAAGTAACAGCAAGAAAAGAAGTCATCGTAATTAATCAACAGACACAGATATGAAAAAGTATATTTTAGCGGGAGTTGCCCTGTGCACCCTGCTGTTAGGCTGCAGCAACAGCAATGATTGGGATGTGACGAGCGACCTCCGGGTTGACAAGGAAGACCCTACAGTGGGTCTCACTCCGCTGGCAGAGACGGAAGGCGAAGACTATGCACCGCTCTATTGGAGTGTATACGGATCACTGCGCCAGCAGGAAAAGGAAGGATCTTTCCCCAATATCTTCACTGAAGCCGATTGGGATAAAGCCATTGACTATGTGGCAACAAATCTCAAGCCTTATGGCTATGACATGCTTGTGACCGACGGCTTCGCCTCCATGAGCGGTGACGACGGCTACATGACACGTTACAGCCACACGGAGAAGAACGAGAACTCTCCGGAGGTGGAACTTTCCACCATCGTGGCGAAGTTGAAGGCCAAGGGCTTGAAGCTCGGTGTCTACGACAGTCCCTTCTGGCTTCACTACACCAATCCTAATGCTATCATCCCGGGTACTGACGGCATCACCGTGGGGAGCCTGCGATATAATCCGGCGATAGACACCGATGTGCTGCACCCGACAAAAGACGATCATTTCTGGTGGGTCGTCACCTCTCACCCTGGCGCTGAGGAATATTTTGAAGGATTCTTCAAGCACTATGCCGATCTGGGCGTAAAGTTCATACGTATGGACTTCCTGTCCTGGTATGAAGACGGTATGAACTACAATGACCAAATTGACAAGGGCTACGGTCGCGAGCGGTATGTCAAGGGCTTGCAGTGGATTAACAAGTATGCGAAGAAATACGGCATCTATGTCTCGCTCGTGATGCCTCACCTGAAGAACGACGCTATCATAGAGAAGTATGCCGGCAACATGATTCGTATTGATGCCGACGCCCTTGAAGGCTCCTGGTACCGGTTCTCTGACAACAACCGTGGTACGCTGCGTGGCGGATGGCCCAACTCCGAGAATGCCTTCGACGGTTTTATCAACTGGTCAAAGATTTCCGGTCGCAAGAAGGTACGCCTCGACGGTGATTTCATCCGCATTGGCAGCTATGCCAACGACGATGAGAAAATGTCGGTAGTGTCACTGCCGCTGCTGGCTGGCGGCCCCATTGCCGTGACCGATTATCCGTCGGCCGAGGATTTGAAGTTCTTCCAGAACTCAGAGCTGCTTGCTTTGCAGAAGGACGGCTTCGTCGGTCAGCCACTGGCCCGCACTTTCTATGGTACTGATGGCGAGATTTGGTATGGTCAGATGAAGGATGGCTCGTGGATTATCGGATTCTTCAACCGTGAACAGTCGGCAGAGACACGCAGTCTGGACCTCTCCCGCATAGGATTGAGCGGAACTTATAAGGTACGCGACTTGTGGAAGCATGAGGACGAAGGCTCCGTCACCGACAGGCTCGAATATAATGTTCCAGCTCACGGATGCAAAATCGTGAAGCTGACGAAATAAATACCGGTCTCATTTGCTTTTCAAGGGGGGCACTATACATGGAATATTTATGAGGAGAGATACCATAAATATGTACATAGCATAGTGCCCTCTCTTTTATTTCCGATGCAAATTTGCTTATATACGAAATCTGAATCTCAGCTATTTCATTACCGTGCAAAGTCTCCTGACATCGTCCTCAAAGGTGTCACGGTTCTTGGCACGGTTTTTCATCTGCGAACGGTAGTTGTAGATGGTCTGTGGGGAATAGAAGAGAAGATTGGATATTTCAGAACTATCGCTGACGCCAAGCCTGATGAGTGCGAAGACTCGCAAGTCTGTGGTCAGCGTTCCGGCCTGCTTGGGATAGACCTGCTCGCCATCACGCAGCAGATTATTGAACTCGTTAACAAATGTTGGATACAGAGCAAGGAAGGCATCGTCGAAACGATGATAGAAAACGTCGGCATCCTCTGTGGAGAGCCGTGACGAAGTGACCTGTGAGAGAAGTTGCTGCACCTGTCCGGCCTTAATCTTGCGTTTGACGAGTGTCTGATATTTGGCAAGCCGAGAGATGTAGTTGTCACATAAATCTATAAAGAGCTTGGCAAGGTGCTCTCGGCGTCGGTTGGTATCACGGAGCTGCTCATTGAGGCATGCCAGACTCTTGTTCAACCGCTCCTGTTTCTCATAGGAGACCTTTAGCTGCTCGTTGGCTTTCTTGTGTCGTATCCGGCTATAGTTGAGACGTTTGTTGAGCATGAAGATAAAGGCAATGACGACGAGGAGCAGGACGATGAGGACGGAGTTGGCTATCAACGCCAATTTCAGGTTGTGGTTTCGCTTGCCCAAAGCCTTCTGATAGTGGTTGATGATGGTAGGCAAATCCTGCGATATTTCTATGATGCGCAGTCGGCTGTTGTAGAATTTAGCGTCGTTGAGCGCCTCGGTGATATAACTTCTGGCACGTCTGATGTCGCCCCGCCCGTTTTGATAAAAGAAGATGGCGAGGCTACGCAGTGCAAAATTCTCCATGGTGAGATTGCTGGCATCGCTGATAGCTGCCAAAGTCATATACTTCTCATAGAGTTTCTCGCCTTCCTTCCCACTATTGTTACGGTAGTTACCAGCCAAGGCGAAGCAAGCCATGGCATAAGTGCGGTCGGAAATTTTATTGTATTGCAGGCTTTTGAGATAATACTTGCGCGCCATCATCGGGTCGTGACGGACATAGGTGGCCCACTCGCCCATATAATAGTTTCTAATACCACCTTCGGTAGGCAGAAAGCGCATGGCTCTGACAAGACTGCTGTCGGCATAAGCACGGTAGCGGGGACTGAAAGTGTGGTCATGGCAGTAATCGGACCAGTAGCCATAAAGTTCAAACAAGGCCGTGTGATAGGAGAATTGCTGGTCGCTGCTCAGGTGTTTGACATCGATGGAACCGGCTGTTCTCTCTGCTTCCGAGTACAATCCGGAGATGGAAAGAAGATGAATGCTATTGATCGTAAAAACATCAATGAAATAGCTGTCACCGACTTTCTTGGCCAACTTCAAGCCCTCCGCGTTGTATTCGTTTGCCTTATCAAAGTTGTAGACATAGTATTCTTCATAGATACGCTCATAGAGCCTAAGCCGTATACCAGGATTTTTCTCCTTACTGAGACTGGAGCGCAGAATATCTATCCGCTGGTTTTTCTGCTTTACAACCTCGGGCTTTGCCGCCAGTGCACTGTCAAGACGGTCAAGCAAGGACTGACTGTAAGACGGAGATACAAGCGAGCACAAAGACAGCAATATAAATAATGTAGCGATTCGCATAAGGAATGATGTTTGTAAAGCAAGATAATAACATGTTGGGATGGCGACACAAAGTTACAAACTTATTTCTGTTCTTTAAGAAACCATCACAAGTTTTTTCTTATTTCACCCGGCAATGAGCTCAGAAAGTTTTTTAGCTCAACACTCAGACAGAACGGGATAATGCGGTAGGACATACTTCACGGCATTGTAATACCACGTATAATACTCTATTAATAAGCAGATTATGCCATAACACAGGGACAGAACATCTACTTTGAGCCTACGTTGTCTCTTATGAGCCGATAAAATATGCTATATTTGCAATAACAAAACCAATCATTAATAAGCATGAAATCTTTAAGAAAGCTTCTGCTTCTTGCACTCTTAGCCGTCAGCGGCTTGTGCCAAGGAGCCTCGCTGCCTGCTAAAGACAATGGCAAGCAGACACTAACGTCACCCGACGGGCATCTTATGATGCACTTTTTCCTTTCTACCAATGGGAGACCCACCTATGACCTCTCCTATAAGGGCAAGGCCGTTATCAAGCCTTCCTTCCTCGGACTGGAACTGAAGTCGGGAGACAAGAACTTCTCTGACCTGCAGACCGGCTTCACCCTTGACAACACAAAGACATCAAGCTTTGATGAAACCTGGAAGCCTGTCTGGGGTGAGACGCGTACGATTCGTAACCACTACAACGAGCTCTTCGTGTCATTGAAACAAGAGAAGAACCAGCGTGGTCTCAATATCCGTTTCCGTCTCTACAATGATGGTCTCGGACTACGCTACGAGTTTCCATTGAGCCCGAACCTCAACTACTTTACCATCAAAGAAGAACACACGCAGTTTGCCATGGCTGCCGACAACACAGCATGGTGGATTCCGGGCGACTACGATACACAGGAGTACAACTATACCAAGTCTAAGCTCACGGAGATACCGGTGAAATGGCCCCATTCTTTTGATAGCAACGCCTCTCAGACGCTCGCCGGCCCCACGTGTGTACAGACGTCCTTGCAGATGAAGAGTCCCGACGGACTGTATATCAACCTCCACGAGGCTGCCCTCGTCGACTACAGCTGCATGCACCTCAACCTCGATCCCAAGACACTTACCTTTGAGAGCTGGCTCACTCCCGATGCCCGTGGTGACAAAGGTGCTCTGCAGGCGCCCTGCACAAGTCCGTGGCGAACCATCATGGTGAGCGACGACGCAAGGAATATCCTTGCCAGCAACCTCATTCTGAACCTCAACGAACCTTGCAAAATTAAGGACACCAGTTGGATAAAACCAACGAAATTCGTGGGTGTATGGTGGGAAATGATTACTGGCAAGAGCCAGTGGTCATACACCAATGATCTCATCTCTGTACAACTCGACAGTATCGACTATACCAAGGTGAAGCCACACGGACATCATGGTGCCAACACTGAGAATGTGAAACGCTATATCGACTTTGCTGCCGACAATGGCATTGGCGCCGTACTCGTGGAGGGCTGGAACATCGGATGGGAGGACTGGTTCGGCCATGAGAAAGACTATGTCTTCGACTTTGTAACTCCCTACCCCGACTTTGACATCAAATATCTCAATGAGTATGCCCATTCCAAAGGTGTGAAAATCATCATGCACCATGAGACAAGCGCATCGGTACGCAACTACGAGCGCCACATGGAAGCTGCCTATTCGCTGATGAACAAGTATGGCTATGATGCCGTAAAGAGCGGATATGTCGGCAATATCCTGCCTCGCGGCGAGCACCACTACGGCCAGTGGATGAACAACCACTATCTCTACGCCATCAAGGAGGCTGCCAAACACCATATCATGATTGATGCCCACGAAGCGGTACGCCCCACCGGTCTCTGCCGTACCTGGCCAAACCTTATCGGCAACGAGGCTGCACGTGGCATGGAATATGATGCAGGAGCTGGGCTCAGCGTCAACCACACTACGATTCTGCCCTTCACACGCCTGCAGGGAGGACCCATGGACTTCACACCTGGTATTTTCTGCATGGACCTGAGTAAAGTAAACCCCAACAACCACAACCATGTACACTCCACCCTCTGCCGACAGTTGGCGCTCTATGTCACCATGTACAGCCCGTTGCAGATGGCTGCCGACTTGCCCGAGAACTATGCCAAATACATGGATGCTTTCCAATTTATAAAAGATGTGGCTGTAGACTGGGATGACAGCCGTTACTTAGAGGCTGAACCAGGAAGCTATATCACTGCTGCCCGCAAAGCCAAAGGCAGTGCCAACTGGTTTGTAGGCAGTACCAATGGTGAGACACCACGCACATCCGTCATCCGTCTTGACTTCCTTGACAAAGGCCGCAAGTATAAAGCTACCATTTATCAGGATGCCGAGGGCTGTGACTGGCAACACAATCCCGAGCACTATGTCATCAGTACAAAGACGGTGACTAATAAGACGGTGCTGAAAATCCATACTGGTAACGGCGGAGGCTATGCCGTCAGCCTCATAGCAGAGTAAAAAACAGAACTGACAACAGAACAAAAAAACGCCCGTGGACACATGAGATGTCCACGGGCGTTTATCATGTTTTTCATGTCGATGACCACGGATAGGGTCATCGACACAAAGTCTTAGTCGGCAAGCTTAGCCTTGATGAACTCACGGTTCAGGCGGGCGATGTTGGCGATGCTCTCGTTCTTCGGGCATTCAGCCTCGCAGGCGCGGGTGTTGGTGCAGTTACCGAAGCCAAGCTCCTCCATCTTAGCCACCATAGCCTTAGCACGGCGTGCAGCCTCAGGACGACCCTGTGGCAGCAGAGCGAACTGGCTGACCTTAGAAGAGACAAAGAGCATAGCAGAGCCATTCTTGCAGGCAGCTACGCAGGCACCGCAGCCAATGCAGGTAGCGCAGTCCATAGCCTCGTCGGCAGCCTCCTTAGAAATCAGGATAGCGTTGGCATCCTGAGCCTGTCCGGTACGAACAGAGGTATAGCCGCCGGCAGCGATAATCTTATCGAAGGCAGAGCGGTCTACCATGCAGTCCTTGATGATAGGGAAGGCAGCAGAACGCCAGGGCTCTACGGTGATGACATCACCGTCGTGGAAACGACGCATATAGAGCTGGCAGGTTGTGGCACCCTGTGCAGGGCCATGAGGATGACCGTTGATATAGAGAGAGCACATACCGCAGATGCCCTCGCGGCAGTCATGATCGAAGACGAAAGGCTCGTTGCCACCTTCAATGAGCTGCTCGTTCAGGATGTCGAGCATCTCAAGGAATGAAGTATCACCAGGGATGTCCTTCATCTCAAAGGTGTCGAAGTGGCCCTCAGCTTTAGGACCGTTCTGGCGCCACACCTTCAGCGTAAAACTAATATTTGTATCCATTTTATGTATTCTGAATTTAATATGTTGTTTATTCGCGCTCCCCACCCCCTCTACAGGAGGGGGCAGGTGGAGGCCTTAGCTCTTATAGTTACGTGTCTGAACCTTGATGTACTGGTAGTTGAGCGGCTCCTTGAGCAGGGTAGGAGCAGTGTTCTCGCCCTGGTACTGCCAGCAAGCCACATACATATAGTTCTCGTCGTCACGCTTAGCCTCACCTTCCTCGGTCTGGCTCTCCTCGCGGAAGTGACCACCGCAGCTCTCGTTGCGCTCGAGGGCATCGTAGGCAATGAGCTCACCCATGAGGATGAAGTCACGGAGGTGAATAGCCTTGTCAAGCTCTACGTTCAGGCCTTCCTTGCTGCCCGGGATACGGACGCAGGTGTTGAACTGCTCGCGGACCTCCTTGAGCATCTCAAGAGCCTTCTTCAGGCCGGCCTCGTTACGGGCCATACCAACATAGTTCCACATTATCTTATAGAGCTCCTTATGGATGGAGTCAACGCTCATCAGCTTCGACTTGTCGCTCTGCTTGTTCTGGATGTCCATCAGACGGTCGATCTCAGCCTGCACGCCCTTCTCAGCCTCTACGAACTCAGGAGCGTCGGTAGACGGCTTCTTCACCTGAATCTGGTCAGAGAGGTAGTTCTGCATGGTGTAAGGAATGACGAAATAGCCATCGCTCAGACCCTGCATCAGTGCGGAAGCACCTAAGCGGTTAGCACCGTGGTCGGAGAAGTTGCACTCACCAAGAGCGAAGAGGCCCTTGATAGAAGTCTGCAGCTCATAGTCTACCCACAGGCCACCCATCGTATAGTGGATAGCGGGGAAGATCATCATCGGGTTCTCATGCGGGTCGACATCGGTAATCTCCTGATACATATCGAAGAGGTTGCCATAGCGCTGGTCGACAACATCGCGGCCCAGACGCTGGAAAGCCTCAGAGAAGTCGAGGAAGACAGCCAGACCTGTGTTGTTGACGCCATAGCCCTTGTCGGTACGCTCCTTAGCAGCACGAGAGGCCACGTCACGAGGCACGAGGTTACCGAAGGCAGGATAACGACGCTCAAGGTAGTAGTCGCGATCCTCCTCAGGAATATCACGACCCTTGATCTCGCCTCTCTGCAGCTTCTTGGCATCCTCCAACTTCTTAGGCACCCAGATACGGCCATCGTTACGCAGAGACTCTGACATCAGCGTCAGCTTTGACTGCTTGTCGCCGTGGACAGGGATACATGTCGGGTGGATCTGCACAAAGCAGGGGTTAGCAAACCAAGCACCCTTACGGTAAGCCTGGATGGCAGCGGTGCAGTTGCAGCCCATAGCGTTGGTAGAGAGGAAGTAGGTGTTGCCATAACCACCGGTAGCCAGGCAGACAGCGTGAGCGGAGTAACGCTCCAGCTTGCCGGAGACAAGGTTCTTGGCGATAACACCGCGGGCACGGCCGTCGATGACAACGATATCCTCGACCTCAGTACGTGTGTGGAGCTCCACAGTGCCGTGGTGCACCTCTTTCATCAGAGAGCTGTAAGCGCCGAGCAGCAGCTGCTGACCGGTCTGACCCTTGGCATAGAAAGTACGGCTAACCTGCACACCACCGAAAGAACGGTTGGCAAGCATACCGCCATACTCACGTGCGAAAGGCACACCCTGAGCTACGCACTGGTCGATGATATTGGCAGAGACCTCAGCCAGACGATAGACGTTAGCCTCACGGGCACGATAGTCACCACCCTTGATTGTATCATAGAATAGACGGTAGACGGCGTCACCATCGTTCTGGTAGTTCTTAGCTGCATTGATACCACCCTGTGCTGCGATAGAGTGCGCACGACGGGGAGAGTCCTGAATGCAGAAGTTGATGACGTGGAAGCCCATCTCGCCTAAAGAGGCGGCAGCACTGGCACCAGCCAGACCGGTACCTACGACGATGATGTCGAGTTTACGCTTGTTGGCGGGATTCACCAGTTTCTGATGAGCCTTATAGTTAGTCCATTTCTCGGCCAGAGGGCCTTCTGGAATTCTTGAATCTATCTGAGTCATTGTGTTATGAGTTTAATACTTAAAAACCAATTAGTGCATACTGGGTGCGAAACCGAGCCAGAAAGAGAGGATAAGGAAGAAGAAGACGCCCATGAGAATAGTGACATAGACAATGCCGATGCACTGCCAGCGCTTCAACCAAATCTTACCGCTGATACCCAATGTCTGCATAGCAGACCAGAAACCATGGCTGAGGTGGAACCAGATGGCTACAATCCAGATGAGATAGAGGATAGAGAAGACGGGATTGGAGAAAGTCTCCTGAATCCATGCGAAGCCATCGGCAGGGTTGTGAGCAACCTCCATACCGGCAAGCTCAGCAAACATCATGTGAGCCCAGAAGTTGTACAGGTGCAGAAGCAGGCCGATGAGGATGATAAGACCCAGCACAAGCATGTTCTGTGATGCCCAGCTGACCTCAGGACGACGGCTTGTGACCTCGTAACGCTGCGGGCCACGGGCACGGCGGTTCTGTGCTGTCAGGATGAAAGCATAAACGATGTGGCACACAGCCAAGAATGCCAGACCTAACGTGCCAAGAACAGCATACCAGTTAGACCCCAGGAACTCGCAGACCATGTTGTAAGCATCGCCAGAGAAGAAGGCGGCCACGTTCATGCAGCAGTGGAAGGTCAGGAAGAGAATGAGGCAGATGCCCGTTACAGACATCACCACTTTTCTACCAATCGGAGAATTGATTAACCACATAAATGATTGATTTTAAATTATTTGAAAGTTATTTGTATAAGCAACTTATTTTAAATCTGTCGTAATCTGATGAACGGGCAACACACCGCAATACCAAGATTTAGGTATCTTAATACCTCGTTTTAGGTATAACGGCAGCTTTCCGCTTGCAAAAATACTAAACTTTGGTGACTGCACAAAGCAATCATGCCAAAAATTAAATAAATAATGTATTGTGCGTTACAAGATTTGTCAGAAAGGAGAGAGTTTATTACTTATTTTCTATAACTTTGCTTTCTATGACGACAGAATCTCCTTTTTTCGGTAGCTGTCCATCCAGCGCTACCACTGATTTCATCCTCCGTCACCGCCATGACGATGTTCGGGGGTTAGCCCTTCATCCGTTCTCCGGTGTTGACATGCCCTATGCCCTCGAACAAATACAAGGTTGGCAGACGGCATGCCGCAAGCTGCCATCATGGGCTGCCACCGACGGCATCATCTTCCCGCCTCACCTCAATATGGAGCAGTGTTCTTCTGAACAGACAGCGAAATACAAGGCTGATATTGCAGGCAAACTCTTGGCAAACTACGATGAAACGGCCACTTTAGTAGACCTCACAGGGGGATTCGGTGTCGACTTCTCTATCATGGCCCGTCGTATTCCACGGGCCATCTATGTAGAGCGCAACGCAAAGCTCTGCGAAATTGCAAGACACAATCTTCAACTCCTCGGACTCGATCATTTCCAGATTGTCAACGCCGACAGCAGTGAGTTTCTCAAAGAATTCACGCCGACAGGAGATACCCTCTTCTTCCTCGACCCTGCCCGCCGCGACACACACGGCCATAAAGTTTATGGCATCGAAGATTGCTCGCCAGATATTTTGAAGCTTAAAGATTCGCTGCTGGCCAAAAGTCAACATGTCATCGTCAAACTCTCGCCGATGCTCGACTGGCACGAAGCGGTGAGACAACTCGGCAGAAGCGTCTGCGAAGTGCATATCGTCTCCGCGGCCAACGAGTGCAAAGAGCTGCTGCTCGTTCTCTGCAGCAAGGGCAACGACAAGAAAACCATCAAACTGGTATGTGCCAACGACGACTCTTATTTCGAGACCGTTCTGTCACAAACATCCACAAAAATGCCAACAGCAGTACAACTTACCGACAACCTCTCGGCGCATTATGTCTATATTCCGAATGCCTCTATTATGAAGGCCGGCGTCTTTGCCCCCTTGTGCGAGGCCTACCCCGTAGCTATGGTCGATGTCAACTCCCATATCTTCCTCAGTAACGAATGCATCGACGATTTCCCCGGACGAAGGTATACATTGCTAACCTCCACGTCCATGAACAAACGCGAATTGAAGGAGAAACTTCACGACATAGAGCGTGCAAATATCGCAGTGCGCAATTTCCCTCTGTCTGCTCCGGAGCTTCACAAGCGGTTAAAGGTCAAAGACGGCGGCACAACCACAATTTTTGCCACAACCTTTCACGGCAAGCATGTGTTACTCATTGCCAAGAACGAATAGATTCTGCGACTGGGGGATACTTAACATAACAGCAAAAAAATAGGGCGAGATTCATTTCCCGCCCTATTCTATTATTTGCTATAATAAAGAAAACATTTATTTCACACCTATCTCTTTGAGTAGACGGTCAGCATGTCCCCAACGGTCCATCATATAAACGACATAGCGGATATCGACACCGATACAGCGAGCCAGACGCTTGTCGAAGTTGATGTCAGAAGACAAACTATCCCAGTTGCCATCGAAGGCCAGGCCGATAAGATGTCCCTTTCCATCGAAGATAGGCGAGCCGGAGTTACCGCCAGTGATATCATTGCTGGTCAGGAAACAGAGATTCAAAGTCTTGCTGACACTATCAGTATACTGTCCAAAGTCATTGGCAGAGAGCAGCTCATGCATGACGGGCTCAGCCTGATAGTCGATGACACCATTGTCGCCACGCTTCATCTTGTCGACGATACTGGCTGCTGTAGTGTAATAGCCGGAATCATTGCCACCTAAGTCAAATCCGCCGACCTGGCCATAGCTCAGGCGCATGGTGAAGTTGGCATCGCTGTAATGGGGCATATCCTGCTCCATCTGTATCTTCGCAGCACAGAGATAGCGCTCCTGCAAGGCAATGCTGTCGGAGAGCGACAAGCCCTCTTTGTTCTCACCACCAAGGGATTGAATCTTGTCAACGACAGCCTTAATGGACTTGGCATACTCCACACCGGGGTCTTTCTGAAAAGCCTTCGTGTTATAATAGAGTTTTCCCGTCTTCAACAGCGCTGAGTTCTTGAAAAGATAGTCCACATATTTCTTATAGTCTCCCTTAAATTTCTTGTCGATCGTGGCATAGACAGTCGGCAGGAACTCGGGCTGCACTTTCTCACGATAGTTCTTCAGCAACGCGGCAAGCATGTCTGCATCAGTAGCAGCATCCCACTGGTCGCTGTTATCCTCAAACTGGCAATATTGTCCCTTTTCATCGCTCAGTTTCTCCGTCTCGGCAGCGGCGAGAAGGGCGCGGCGGTTGAACTCGATATTGCTACGGCGGCTGAAAGTCTCGCTCCACTGGGTCAGTGCCTTTGTCAGCGTACTGCGACGGAAGTACAACCACTGCAGGAGACCAAAGTCTACCTTGTGGTCAACATTCTGTGCTGTATCCTGCCACTGTCTGATGCGGGCCTCATACGCACGCTTGAGATTAACGATACCGATGGAATCGATACATTTGTTCATTCCTATGGAGTTCTTCCAATAGTTGGAGCTCTGAGCAAACTTTGAGTCATATTTGATTCTCACGGCCTCGTCCGCCCGCATATGCTTGAGCATGACAGCCTGCTTGACACCACGAATCTGATAGCGAGGCTCGTTCTCGCAGTCGCGCATCTCCTGAATGCCATAGCTGGAGAGGTAGCGCTCCGTGCTTCCCGGATAGCCCACGGTCATGGCGAAGCTGCCGTCTTTGTAACCGTCGAGACTCACTTTAGCCCATGACTTTGGATGATAGGGCACATTATCCTTAGAATAAGGTGCCGGGCCATTTGTCTTGGGGTCAGCATAGATACGGAAGACAGAGAAATCGCAGGTCTGGCGCGGCCACATCCAGTTATCGGTCTCACCACCAAACTTGCCCATCGACTTGGGAATAGTGAAGACGAGGCGCAGGTCCGTGAAGTCCTGATAAGTGGTAGCATACCATTTATTGCCCTCATAGAACGGGTCTATATTAACGTGGAGGGTAGAGTCGATGCCCTTCACCGAGTCGGTGAGGACCTGTGCCAACGAGTCGATGGCCTTCTCCTTCGCCTCATCCGAGAGCACGTCGAGGCCTAATGCTTCCACACGCGCGGTGATGTCCTGCTGGCTCTTCATGAAAGAGACGAACATGTCCTTATTGGGCAGTTCCTCAGCATAGCTCTTGGCGATGAAGCCATGAAGCATATAGTCATGCTCCACGGTGGAATGGGAGCGGATAGCCTCAAAGCCACAATGATGGTTGGTAAAGACGAGACCGTCAGGACTTACGACGACACCGGAGCAATAGCCGGAGAAGTTGACAACATTGTTCTTAATGGCATCGGCATCGCTGTAGAGCGCGCTCTGCGGCAGTTCAAAACCATAGCCGCGCATAGTCTGATAAACTTGCGGCGGCAGATTGTAGAGGGTCCACATACCCTCATCAGCAGAAGAGTTCATCGGGGCAAGAGCCATAAGGCTCAGTCCCAACGATAGCAGTGTGTGTGTTTTCATGTACATATTATTTACGGAAATGCTTACCTATAACGGGAAGTTTATCGAGGGGAAGATCCATCCTTACGGTATAGCCGGCATAGACAGCAAGCAATATAGTGTTGAAAATCAGAGACAGCAGCATGGGCAGATGGGCGTTGCTCCAGGTCATGACTACAAAGATGAAGATGGCAAGGACAACATATCCGGCAATATCCTTGAGCGGATAGTTGATGGGGTAATATTTCTGTCCGAAGAAATAGCTCAATACCATACTGACAGCATAGGAGACGAAACCAGCCCAAGCACAAGCCCAATAGCTGAAATAAGGTATGAAGATGATATCGAAGACGATGAGCACTAAGGCGCCGATACCGGAGAACCAGGCTCCCCATATCGTCTTGTCGATGAGCTTATACCAGAAGCTGAGGTTGAAGAAGATACCAAACATAATCTCAGCCGCCATGACGACAGGAACAATCTCCAGACCTTCCCAGTAGCTACGGCCGATGATATACCGAATGATGTCCATATAACCTACCACGCACAAGAAAGCCAACAGGGTGAAGATGATGTAGAACTTCATCACACGGGCGTAGACTTCTTTGTTGTTTTTCTCTTTGGACTGTCCGAAGACGAACGGTTCGTAGGCGTAGCGGAAAGCCTGCGTAATCATCACCATGATGGTAGCTATCTTGATGCACGCACCATAGATACCAAGCTGTACACGGGCATCGTGGGCATTGCCATTGAAGACATACGGGAAGATAATCTGCGAAGCGCACTGATTAAGTTGGCCGGCCAGTCCCATGACAAGCAGCGGCCAGGTATAGGTGAGCATACGCTTGCAGGTTGCCTTGTCAAAGGGCTTACCCAAGGCCTTGAGCTCACGGCCCAGGAAGAAGAGCGTGAGGACAGAACCGGAAAGCTCTATCCAAAACACCCAGACCACATCAAGGTTGAAGTTGGCGTCATAGATGCCGAAGAGGTTGACATGCATAGCTGGCAGTACGATGAGATAGAGCGACACGCCGATGATATTCACACCGATGCTCACCATCTTCAGCAATGCAAACTTCACAGGACGGTGGGCATAACGCAGATAAGCGAAAGGAATGGCCGAAAAAGCATCTATCGCCACACAAGTGCCCATAATCATAAGGTATTCAGGATGGTCGGGGTAGCCGATGGCATTGGCCACGGGATGCAGGAAGATCCACAACAGCACTACAAAGAGCACAGAGGTGAAGCCCACGGTATGGAGTGTGGTGGGATAGACCTTGTTGGGATCCTCACCTGGACGGTTCATGAAGCGGAAGAAGGTCGTCTCCATGCCATAGGTCAGGATGATGATGAGAAGAGCGATGTAGGCATAGATGTTGGTGATAATACCATACTGCCCACCCGCGGCATTGAACTTCGCCGTCTCTATAGGTACGAGCAGATAGCCGATGAAACGGGCCGCAATACTGCTCAATCCGTAGATAGCCGTGTCTTTTGCAAGAGATTTAAGATTTGCCATAGTTTAGAAAAAAATATAAGCGATAGCTATTGCCGCTATGACGCCGGCGAGGTCGGCGAGGAGGCCACAGGCAACAGCATGGCGTGTGTACTTGATGTTTACAGAGCCGAAATAGACGGCCAATATATAAAAGGTGGTGTCGGTGGAGCCCTGGAAGATGCAGCTCAGTCGGCCTACGAAGGAATCGGGACCATAGTTTTTCATGGCTTCCAGCATCAGACCGCGGGCACCGCTACCGGAGAGCGGCTTCATGAACGCTGTGGGAAGGGCACCGACAAAGTCAGTATTCAACCCGCATTTAGCTACAAGCCACGAGATACCATTGATAAACATGTCCATGGCTCCCGAGGCTCTGAAAACGCCGACAGCAGCGAGGATGGCAACGAGATAAGGAATGATACGTACCGCAGTTTGGAAACCTTCCTTAGCTCCCTCTATGAAAGCGTCATAGACATTGATTTTCTTCAGGAAGCCTGCCACGATGAAAGTGACGATGATGGAGAGCAGAATGACATTGCCCACCACACTCGTCACCGTACCCATCGTATCCTTGTCCATATGGCTGAAACCCCAGATAACAATACCTACAAAGGCGCAGAGACTGCCGAGAATGGCAAGCATAGACGGTTGCAGAAGATTGATGCGCTGCCACAGAGACGTGACGATGATACCGAAGAGCGTGGCTACTGTCGTGGCTAAAAGAATGGGGATGAAGACATCGGTAGGTTGCTGGGCACCATAACTGGCACGGAATGCCAAGATGGTAGTCGGGATAATGGTGAGCCCCGAGGTGTTCAGCACAAGGAACATGATCATCGGATTCGTGGCCGTATCCTTCTTCGTATTCAGCTCCTGCATCTGTTGCATAGCCTTGAGCCCCGTCGGCGTGGCTGCATTGTCCAGACCGAGCATGTTACTGGCTATGTTCATAAAGATAGACCCCATGACGGGATGCCCTTTGGGGATGTCAGGGAAGAGCTTGGTAAAGACCGGACTCAGTATCTTTGCCAACACGTTGACAGCGCCAGCTTTCTCTCCGATTTTCATGATACCCAACCACAAGGCCAGGACACCGGTAAGACCGAGAGATGTCTCAAAAGCCGTCTTAGAGGTGTCAAAGGTGGAGTCCACAATCTTTTGAAAGATAGTGGTATCGCCCATCAGCAGTTGCACAACGGCAAAAAGAAAGGCGATGACGAAAAAGGCTATCCAAATATAATTCAGTACCATAGTGGGTGCAAAGGTACTGAATTACTTTGAGCTTTTGGGGTAGAGATTTGAGAAAACTGATGACTTTTTGCTATTTATTGACGTTCACTCGCAAACCGATGTTCAAACTGAAACTGGTCTTGCGGTCTTTATAGACATTCTCTACGCTCGAATGGTTGTCAAAATGATAGCTCACGCCCGGCTCAGCATAGACGCTGAGGGACGGTGTGAAATGGTAGGCCGCACCGACAGCCGCCTTCACGGACCACTGTGGGCGTGATTCTTTCACCTTCACATCAGCATGGTCCTCCATCGACCGCGTGCCCTTGACAAGTTTCTCCACTTCGCCGCCAGCGGTAGCATAGACTTCTGCCTTGCGAGATTGTACGAAACTATAGCTTGCCGAGAGCGGAATACCAACATAGTGCAGGTGCTGGGTCTCCTTGGGGCAATTATCCTCGGTAAACTCGGAAGAAAGGTAGCTGTAGGTCATACCCGAGTTGATGCTCCATCGATCATTGAGCCTGTAACCTACGCTGACGCCCACCTTGACGGGCTGCTTATGGTTGGCTTTCCGCTCATGCTTTTTCGCCTCAACAAGTCCATTGCTGTTTCCCCCCGCCATGTCAAGTCTGTAGATACCATAGGGATTACCCTGTATTGCCACAGCGTCCAACGCCATCAGCTGCGGTGACATCCCGGTATCTGAGCCGCTTGCCGAACCGGCGTAATAAGCCGACATCGTCACCCCGCCACGCTTTGACGACCGACGTTTGTCAGCAGTATAGTCGCCGGCAGCAGACAGAGGATCACGGCGATAAGACCGCTGGCGCGCTTCAGGACGTGGTGACGCCGCATTAGCTGTCGCCATGGCTACGACACTGGTACTATCCACGGAAGCATCAGCTAACAGACTTTCTGCAGCTGGGATAGGAGATTCTAAAGTAGGATAGCCTTTTCCCGCCGTCATCCGGGCAGCCGTCTCTATAGCTTCCCGCAACGATGAAACGGGCGATTTCTGTATCTGAGAGGCCACCATCATCGTTTGGGAAGGCTGCCGCACAGACGTTCCAGTTTGGGAAGGCTGCCGTTTGGCGACAGAGCTGTTGTCGGAAGGTAGAAGCTGCCACACCACGGGAATAGCGAGAACGGCAACAGCGGCGGCAGCAGCCAGCCAACGGTATTGCCACAGCGACACCGTACGCGATATTCTGCCACCGGCTTCCAGACCACGACGCTGCATCTCCCGTTTGACATCGTCGAGGAGTCCGGCGGGAGCCTTAACCTCATGGTCTGACATCAGTCGTTGTATATCTTTTGTCCAGTCGTCGTTCATAGCATTGCCTCCTTTCTCTTCCGTTTTAATATCTTTACTAACATGCTCTTAGCCCTGTGATATTGTGATGCCGATGTGTCGGGCTTGATATGGAGCATCTCTGCTATTTCTTTATGGCTCTTACCCTCTATGGCAAATAGGTTGAAGACCGTTCGGTAGCCATCGGGCAGTTCTTGGATGGCTGCGGCTACGACATCGGCGGCCAGACCCTCGGTATTGGGCGGCTCTTCCGGGATATCAGGGACATCATTCTCAGTATCGACAAAAGACATTTTCTTCTTTGCCCGCAGAGACATCAGAGCCTCGTTGATGACGATGCGCGCCATCCAGCCTTTCAGCGACCCACGGCCACGATACTGGAAAGAACCTATCGTAGTGAATATCTTGATGAAAGCCTCCTGCAATACGTCATGCAAATCGGCTTGTTGGGGGATATAACGGAAGCCGACACCGGTGAGGTAGTCGGCATAATGGGCATACAGCACATCCATAGCACGGGAATCACCCCGTTCAAAAAGCTGAAGGATGTGCTGTTCTATGTCCATCTACTAAAAACTATCAACTAATCTGCTATTTCTTCAGATATTTGAATTTCACACTCTTCTCTCCCGAGAAAGCATTCCATTTCAACGTTATCTCTTTATATTTCCCGTCCGTAGCAGGCAGGTCAGAGAGCCTGAAAGCGATGATTCCATCGCCAACACTGCCCTTGTAGTCGCCATTGGCATCGTGGTAGAGTGTGATGGTATTGTCATCAGTCTTGACCAAACGCAGGGCGTGTCGTGCTGCCCCACCAAAATAGGTGCGGAAGTGGAGCGTCAGATAGCCGTCCTCACAAACCGTTATCCAGTCGTTGATAATCTCCACGGGGTCAGTGCCATACACCTTGTCGGCATCGCTGACCAACGGTGACATGTCTTTCGTGCGGACAGAGTCCAACACATGCACGTCAGCGTAGAGAGTGTCACGCTTGCCGATATTGCTGATATTGCCGATATTGGCAGCGACCAAGGCACGCACCTCCTTATCCCCGAAGGGATTCGCCTTGAGATTATTGGGGACGATGACCACGGAGTCGTTGAGCTGCATGAAGAACTGGCCGTTGGCTGGATTGGTCTTCAGCGTGACGAGAGCGTTGGCACGGGGATAAGGGTTATAGATGTAATAGTTGTCATCGTCGTCATCACACGACTGCAAACCCAGAGCAGCGACAAAAGCCACTGCAAGAAATAACATTGACTTTAAAATCTTGTTCATATCGTTTCCTTTCGCTATGACAACCGGCAACAGGCCGGATGCCGTTGGTTGTTTCTGTTATTGAAATGCGGAAAGGAAGAGAACCTTGCACCGTCAGACCAACAATTTCTGCAAGTCGTCAAGATTGTCAGCCACCTGGATATAGTCTGTCCACCTGCCACGGATAAAATTGCGTTGCTGCATATCGTCGAGCATGGCAATGGTCTTGTCCCAGAAGCCGCTCATATTATACAAGACGACTTTCTTGTCGTGATAACCAATATTGTTGCTGGCCGCTATGGAGAAGATTTCATCGAGAGTACCAATACCCCCGGGTAGTGCCACGCAGGCATCAGCCTGTGCCAGCATAAGGTCCTTACGGTCGCTGAGGTTGTCGCATGGTATCTCTACATCGAGATAGTCGGGGCGCTGCCCGCTGTTGACAAGAATCTGAGGGATGACGCCAATAAGCATGCCACCGGCAGCATGTACGGCCTGACCGACACAACGCATCAGACCACGGTCCTGACCACCATAGACAAGGGTATGACCATTGCGACCCATCCATGTGCCGAAAGCCTCGGCCAACTGGAAATATCCGGCATCAATATCATTGTTTGCCGAACAGAATACTGCTATCTTCATCGTATCAATATTATTATTCGGCAAAGGTAACACCAAAAAACCTAAAAAAGATGAAAAACACAGAATTTATCTGAGGCTTATAATATATAATGTGTACCTTTGCAAATAATTACATATTATATTCTATTTTTTTTGAAGACATTTGAAGAATTAGGCGTGAGCGAGCCTATCCGCCGCGCCATTGAAGAGTTAGGCTTCGAACAGCCGATGCCTGTTCAGGAGGAAGTAATCCCTTATTTACTTGGTAATGGAAACGACGTCATAGCATTGGCACAGACCGGCACGGGCAAGACTGCCGCCTATGGCATTCCTGTCCTTCAGAAGACCGATGCCTCAAGCCATGAGACACAAGCCTTGATACTGAGCCCCACACGCGAGCTCTGCCTGCAGATTGCCGACGACCTGAACTCGTTTGCAAAATACATTCCCGGACTGCATATCATCCCCGTCTACGGCGGTGCCAGCATCGTCACACAAATCAATGAGCTGCGCCACGGACCACAGATTATCGTTGCCACTCCCGGACGACTCATCGACCTCATGGAGCGCGGAAAGGTGTCACTCGACAATATCCGCAACGTCGTCCTCGACGAAGCCGACGAGATGCTCAACATGGGATTCTCTGAGAGCATCAACACCATCTTCGAGCACGTACCGCAGGACCGTAACACCCTTCTTTTCTCGGCTACCATGAGCAAGGAGATAGAGACCATAGCAAAGAGTTATCTCCATGACTACAAGGAGATTGTTGTGGGCTCACGCAACGAGGGCGCCGAGAATGTCAACCACATCTACTATCTTGTCAATGCCAAAGACAAATACTTGGCCCTGAAGCGTATCGTGGATTTCTATCCACGTATCTACGCCATCATCTTCTGCCGCACGAAGTTGGAGACGCAGGAGGTGGCCGACAAGCTCATCAAGGACGGCTACAACGCCGAGGCGCTCCACGGCGACCTGTCGCAACAGCAGCGCGACCTGACGATGCAGAAGTTCCGTCAGCATCTTGTGCAGCTCCTCGTGGCCACCGACGTCGCCGCCCGAGGCCTCGATGTCGACGACCTTACCCATGTCATCAACTACGGACTGCCCGACGATGTGGAGAACTATACCCACCGCTCAGGGCGTACGGGACGCGCAGGCAAGAAAGGCACGAGCATCTCTATCATACACACACGGGAGAAGTTCAAGGTCAGAGCCATAGAGAAAGTTATCGGCAAGGAGTTCGTCGACGGCACACTGCCCACACCGGAAGAGATATGCAAGAAGCAACTCTTCAAGGTAATGGACGACATCATGAAAACGGACGTCGACGAAGACCTCATCGCTCCCTATATGGACGACATCAACCGCCAGTTCGAGTATATCGACAAGGAGGATATCATCAAGAAAATGGTGAGCAACACCTTCGGCCGCTTCCTGGACTACTACAAGAACGCGCCGGAGATTGTCAAGCCTTCTGCCAAGAGCCGCAGCAACGAGAGCGGGGACAGGAAACGAAGCAGCGCTCATGGAGACAGACAGCGCGGACCGCGCAAGGCTGAGAAGGGCTACCGACGGCTCTTCATCAACTTGGGCAAGGCCGACGGTTTCTATCCCGGTGAGGTGATGCAGTTTATCAACCGGAATATCCACGGGCCCAAGCAGGAGATAGGACACATCGACCTGCTGCAGAAGTTCTCCTACATAGAAGTGCCTGAACGCGATGCTGAGAAAGTGATGAGCGCCATCAACGGCACCCACTATAAAGGCCGTGAGGTGCGCTGCAACGATGCCGACTCCACCCAGGAGGAGAGAGGCAGGAGAAACGGCTCGCCAAGAAAAGACAACGGCGGGCAGAAACGCCGCGGGCGCGACGACTGGAAAGCTCTGATGAACGGCAACTTTAAAGACGAGGAGCCGGACTTCTCGGAAGAGGGATGGGCACGACGATACCCAAAGAAGAAATAAGCTGAACTAAAATTATATCCAAACAAAACAGACAATGAAAAAGACCTTGTTTACACTTGTTGCCGCTGCTATGGCCGTACTCTCCAGCAGTGCTGCCAATGACGGCAACGTCACCTTCTCCGGCCAGCTGAAGGGATTGAAGGATACCCTCATCGTATTCTCACCTGCCGGCCAGGGAGTCCACCGCGACACCGTCCTCACCAAGGATGGCAAATTCAACTTCACCGTCAACGTCTCTAAACCGGTTAACATCTATGCCTACACTCCCGGCACCGTCCGCCACGAGGAGCAGATAGGCTTCAAGGCCATCGCTGTACCTGGCGAGAAGGCCGAAATCAACGGCGACCTCGCCGCTGCATTCTACTTCTCCGGAAGCAAGTTCTACCAGGAGTATAACGACGCCGACCGCGCCAACGAGGCTGCCAACAAGGCCTTCACCGACTTCTCCAAATCTTTGGAAGCCAGACTCTCCAAAGGCGAGAGCCGCGAGACCATCATGAAAGAGTATAACGAGAAAGCGCCGGCGCTGCAGGAGCAGGCTACAAAAGACATGATAGACTTCATCGCCAAGCATCCCGACTCTGAGGGCGCTGCCGCCTTCATCCCTGAGCTCGGCGACCTCGACGCCATGAAGAAAGCCGCTGCCGCACTCTCTGACAACATCAAGAACGGACGCATGCACGACTACTACCAGAATGCCATCGACGAGGCCCAGCAGCAGGCTGATGCGGATGCTGCTGCCGCTAAGAAGCAGGCAGCGGGCGTCGTGGCACCCGACTTCACCCTTAACGACCTCAACGGCAAGCCGCTCGCGCTGTCAAGTCTCAAAGGAAAATATGTCGTCCTCGACTTCTGGGGCACCTGGTGCGTATGGTGTGTGCGCGGTATCCCAAAGATGAAGGAATACTACAACAAGTACAAGGGCAAGTTTGAAATCCTGTCCATCGATTGCAACGACTCTCAGGAAAAGTGGAAAGCTGGTGTGAAGAAATATGAGTTGCCCTGGCTGCATGTCTACCAGCCTGCCAAAGGTGACGTACAGACAACCGACCTCTACGCCATCCAGGGCTTCCCGACAAAGATTCTCATAGGCCCCGACGGCAAGATCATCAAGACCTATGTCGGTGAAGATCCCAGCTTCTACACCTTCTTAGACAAGACATTCGGAAAATAACTACAAAAAACGCTTGGCAAACCTGCCAAGCGTTTTTTGTGTTTAATCAAACGAAATCTTCTGAGGGTTGGTCAGGCTTCTGGCTTATATCCCTTCGGTATGTAGTTGTAGAGACTCTTGCAGGCCTCGGCGGAGAACTGCTGGCCGCAGGCGATGACATGGTCCCACTGCTCTTCCGTAAGACCATTCTGTATCTCTTCACGCGTGATACCATATTTCATCAGTCCATAGATGAACCCGGCATTGAAGTTGTCACCGGCACCGATGGTGCTCACCGTCTTGGTATTGATAACGGGATAGCTCTTGCGGAAGCCACCATCAGCATAGAGGTGGACTGGGCTGGCTCCATTGGTATAGATGAACTTCGTGCAATAGAAGCTCACCTCATTGGAATAGACTTTGTCAGGATCATCGAGTTTGTAGATGACCTGGAAGTCCTCACGGGAGCCGCGGACAATATCGGCATACTCCAGGTTCTCAAGATAGTTGGGCGTGATACGCATCACCTCATCCTTGTGCGACGGGCGGAAGTTGACATCATAATAGATGATAGCTCCATGGGCACGGGCATAGTCGAGGAGCCCTACAATCTGCGGACGGATGACAGGGTTGACGGCGTAGAAGGAGCCAAAGACGACGATGTCGTCAGGATGGATGTCAGGATAGACAAAGTCGAGCTGGTCATGGGGATGGTCCTTATAAAAGATGTATTCAGCGTCGTTGTTCTCGTCGAGGAAAGCCAGGGAGATAGGCGATTTCGAGTCGGGAAAGACGTTGACATTATTAGCATCGACGCCATTATCTTTCAAAAACTTGATGATGTTCTGCCCTACCCTGTCACGGCCTGCCTCACTGATGAATGTCGTTGCCACGCCGGCACGGGCCAGCGAGATGATAGCATTGAACGTAGAGCCACCGGGATAAGCTCCGATAGGCTGCTGATTCTTAAAGATTATATCGAGAACGGTCTCACCGATTCCTATAACTTTACGCATGATGTCAGAAATATAAAGATTCCGCGTGCAAAGATATAACTTTTTACGGAACTAACAGCAAGGAAGGGGAAACATCGCAAGATTTTTGAGTAACTTTGCAATATGGAATCGATAAAATACTATACCGCGACCCTTCCCAATGGTCTTCGCGTCATCCAACTGCCGAGTTCATCTCCCGTGACCTTCTGCGGCTACCAGATCAATGCCGGCACTCGCAACGAGCTGCCGGGCGAGGAAGGTCTCGCTCATTTCTGCGAACATGTCACCTTCAAAGGCACTGAGAAACGAAGCGCCTGGAACATCCTCAACTGCTTAGAGAGCGTAGGGGGCGACATCAACGCCTATACCAACAAAGAGGATACCGTCTTCTATGCCGCTGTGCCCACGGAAGAGGTCAAGCGCGCCATCGACCTCCTCACCGACATCGTCTTCCACTCCACCTATCCGCAAAAAGAGATAGACAAAGAGGTGGAGGTCATCTGTGACGAGATAGAGAGCTATAACGACTCCCCCGCCGACCTCATCTATGACGATTTCGAAAACCTCCTCTTCCAAAACACGCCGTTAGGCCATAACATCCTCGGCACCACCGAACGCGTCCGCTCCTTTACAACAGCCGACGCCCAGCGCTTCACCGGGAAATACTATCGCCCAGACAATGCCATCTTCTTCATCTATGGCGGTGGCGCTCCATCAAACAAGAAGGGTGCAGCCGTACTCAAACTGCTACACAAAGCCTTTGCCAATACCGCAAAAAAGGTTGGAGAAAAGGAGCAGAATATAGAAGAAAGGAAGGACGGAGCAATAGGAAAAATTCAGACAACAATCAACGAAGTCCCTGTCATCGAACCACATGGACCAGCAAACCGCCTTATCTTCCAGGACAAAGGCACCCATCAGGCGCACGTAATGATCGGCAGCTACGCTTACCCCATCAATGATGACCGCCGCATGACACTCTACCTGCTCAACAACATGGTCGGAGGCCCCGGCATGAACTCGCGTCTGAACATCGTATTGCGGGAGCACCGAGGACTCGTCTACACAGTGGAGAGTTCTATGGTAAGTTACAGTGACACAGGACTTTGGTGCACATACCTCGGCTGCGATACACACGATGTCAACCAATGTCTGCGTCTTGTCCACCGCGAGCTCGACCGCTTCCGCAAAACCCCAATCACAGCATTTCGGCTGCGCGCCGCTAAAAAGCAGCTGAAAGGCCAGATTACCATCGCCTGTGACAACCGCGAGAACTTTGCCCTCGACTTCGGGCGCTCCTTCCTACACTTAGGATGGGAGCGCGACATCGAAACCCTCTACCGGCGTATCGATACCATCACCGTCGAGCAGATACAAGCCGTCGCTGATGACATCTTCAGTCCTGACAAACTGACTACGCTGGTATACAGATAGTTAGATTATATTGGAAGAAGCTGTCGGCAGTTCCGCCTATCCTTAGAATTCATGCGCGGCATATGCCAGTGAAGTGCGTGGCAATTGCCAACGATATCCGCGGCATATGCCAACGATATCCGTGGCAATTGCCAACGATATCCGTGGCATATGCCAACGACATCTGTGGCATATGCCGCGCATCTTCCGGAGGGATAGATGCGCATGACAATTCATAGGGAGAAATTTATATGTTAATATATATTAAAACAATTCATCGTTTTGTCGCAGTTAGCTCACAAGCGTTTGAGTATCAACCTACAATCTTCAAGGATTTGTAACACATCTTTTACCTTTTCAGCCCTCAAAAGAGCGATTCTGGTCTGTCTGAAGTTAGGAATATTCTTGAAAATCGGTGAGGCGGCAAGGTGTCGGCGGGTGTGCAGAATGCCCCGGTATTCATCAATACGTTCCACATTGATGCGCAACTGCTCTTCGAGGATGTCTATCTTATCGTCAATCGTCAAGGGTGCAGTAGGTACCTTATCTGCACCCTCATTACCATTGGCAGCCTCACAAGCGTTCATATAGTCGCGACATTCCTTGAAGAACCAGGGACGGCCAAAGGTGGCCCGACCTATCATCACGGCGTCAACGCCATACTTGTCAAAGGCCTCCTCGGCACGCTCCGGCGTCGTGATGTCGCCATTGCCGATGATAGGGATATGGATGCGCGGGTTCTTCTTCACCTCACCGATGAGCGTCCAGTCAGCATCGCCGGTATACATCTGCGACCGTGTTCGGCCGTGGATGGTAAGTGCCTGGATACCACAGTCCTGCAACTGCTCTGCCAGGTCGGTGATGATATAGTGCTCCTTGTCCCAGCCCAAACGTGTCTTGGCCGTGACGGGGGTATGAACGGCATTGACGACAGCGCGCGTGATCTCCAACATCAGCGGGATATCGCGCAGCAGGCCCGCGCCGGCACCCTTGCCCGCCACCTTTTTTACGGGGCAGCCAAAGTTGAGGTCGATAATGTCAGGGTGGAAAGTCTCTACTATCTTGGCAGCCTCCACCATGGAGTCCACGTCCTTGCCGTAAATCTGTATGCCCACAGGGCGCTCGTCGTCGTTGACGACCATCTTCTTCAATGTGCTGGGAATATCACGGATGATAGCGTCAGCAGAGACAAACTCAGTATACACCATCGCAGCGCCATAACGCTTGCAGAGCTTACGGAAGCCTATATCGGTGACGTCTTCCATGGGTGCAAGGAACAATGGCCTGCTACCAAAATCTATTGTGCCTATTTTCATAATCTTCTTTCCTTCATACAAGGCTGGCAAGAGCGTCCAGCCGCAATCATTATCTATGTTGGAGTGCAAAGTTACGATAATCTTTGCCAAAAGCCAACGATAGCGCTATCTTTCGCAACAGCAAATGATAGCGCTATCCTAAAATACTATAAAAGGTGATAGGTGCCACCGGCATAGGCCTTGACGACCCCTTTCATCTCCAACTGAAAGAGCACGGCCACTACCTTTCCGACAGGCATAGCTGTCTTGACGGCTATGATGTCCTGGCGCAGGTCATTGGTCTGTTTAAGCACCTCGACGACGCGCTGTTCTTCCGGTGAGAGGTCAGGAAAGAGCTGTCGCTCAATGCCTTGCGACTTAGCAGCCTCCAAGGTTCTGTCAGTGTCCCATCCCATGGCCTGCACAAAGTCCTGGGCTGAGGTGATCAGTCCGGCGCCACAGTCGCGGATGAGGTTGTTGCAGCCTGCACTATAGGGAGCGCCAACGGGTCCGGGGAAGGCGAAGACATCGCGGTTATACTCCTTGGCGATGCGTGTGGTGATGAGTCCACCTCCCTTCGCAGCACTCTCCACGAGGATGGTAGCATCGCAGATGCCCGCCGTGATACGGTTGCGGCGCACGAAGTTGAGTCTGTCAGGGTTGGAGTGGGTCATATACTCGGTGAGGAGCCCGCCGTGGCCTATCATCGTGTTGGCGATGTCGCGGTGAGCAGGCGGATAGATGGTGTCGAGACCGTGGGCGAGGACGGCAACGGTGTCGAAGCCATTGTCGAGAGCAGCACGGTGGGCATGGACATCGACGCCATAGGCCAATCCGCTGACGATAAGCACGTCGGGGCAGAGCGCACGCAGGTCGGCAACGAAGTGGCGTATCAGGTCCTCGCCATAGCGCGTGCAATGGCGCGTGCCCACGATATTGATGACATGCCTCTGGTTGAGGTAGGCAGAGCCCTTGTAGAAAAGCATCAGCGGCGCGTCGACAGCCTCTTTGAGACGGTAGGGATAGGCCTCATCGTTGAGACAGAGCGGCGTGATGCCATGGCTGTCATCATAGGCCAGCTCCTCCTCTACCCTACCCCGCATGACGTCAATGCTGTTGAGGTCTTCCACAATGCGCTGGGGAAGACCCGGAAACAGCCTGCCTATCTCCTTCCGGCGCTCTACGATGGCCGTAGCCGAGCCGAGATGGCGATAGAGATCCACCATGACGTTGAGATGGTAATAGCTCAAGCGCGTGAGGATGGCGGTGTTGATGAGCTCGGTAGCGTCAGACATCTTCTTCAAACTTCTTGATAACAGGCAGGAAGGCATTGTCATAGTCCTCACTGATACCCAACTTTCCATTGATGAGCGTGACGAGATCCACATCGGCATGGAACGAGAGCTTCATATCGGAAGCCCGGTAGATGTCATGCTCGAAGACATAGCGCATACCCTCTTTGCGAAGGTTCATGCACGACACCATCTCGTCATCACACCGCAGGGGCACCTTGAACTTCAGTGTCATGCGCGCCACGACGGCATCCACACCCTTGTCGTGGAGGTCGGAGAAGCTCACGCCAAGGCTCCGCAAGAAGCGGTGGCGCGTGTGCTCGGTATAATGCAGGTAGTTGGCATTGTTGACGATACCCTCGATATCACACTCATAATCACGCACTTCCATGCGCGTCTGGAAAAGATATTTCTTCATGAATATTCAGTTTTCTATTTATCTATTATTTATACATTACACATTATACATTATACATTATACATTACACACTACACACTACACATTACACACTACACATTACACACTACACATTCCGTAAGTATTCGTATCCGAACCTGCACCTGAGGCAGTCGCGTCGGTCGCAGTATTCATTCTTCAGCTGTATGAGCGCTTGGCTATCTCCGGCATTCTCCACGTCGAGTCCGATGTCCTTCCAAGTCCTTGTGATATGGTTATCCTCAGCCTTGAGCTGCTCCAAGAAGTCGAAGGCTCTGTCGCAGAGCGTGTCGTCGAGCTTATGTCGCCCGAAGGCGAAGAGCATAGGCACAACAGTGTTGATAAGCAGGAGGTTGAGAGAAGCCGCGGAGAGGTGCTTCTCATTGAACTTACTCTCGCAGCCAAAGGCGTAGTGCGTCCGCCAGTAAGGAGTCACCGAGGTAGCCAAGAGATCCTTCACACTCTTGATGTCCTCACACTCAATGAGTTGCGAGAGGCTCAGCCGTCGTTGGAAATAGAGGTTGGCAAGCTGAGAGATGCGGATATGAGGGAAGTTCTGCGGGCGCAGTCGGAGGAAGCGCCAGCTATGGAAGTCGATGGGGTGGAGGGAGAACTTATGTGCCAAATAGCGGTATTCGTTGTTCAGTCGGAAGAAATACTCGTCGGTGACAGCCACCTGACGATGTCTCTCTGGAATAGACAGCGGGTTGAGGAGTCCTGCCTGACCCATGAAGAAAGCCTCTATCTGGAAGATGTCGTCGCGGTGGTGGCCGACATCGTTGAGTGGAATGCTAAGCGCCCACTGCTCCATGGCCTCAGCGTTGATGCCAAAGCCGTAGTTACGCGCCATGGTGACGAAGAAGGCAGCCTCCCAGGAACCATTGCAGCGAGCGGCCCGCCGCTTGATATCCTCCGTCTTCCGCTCCAGCCGCTCCGTCTCCAAGGCACTCATCCACGAATGTTTGGTGAGGCGGGAGAGCGAGGGGATGATACGGTAGCAGGGAGGATAGCTGTCGGTCTTGATCAGCTCGTCATAGTTGCGGCGCACCTGCTCCGGAACCGTCAGTTCCACCTGCGGCGGGCGACAGCCGTCAGCCGTCTCGACTTGGGTATCAGCGAGTCCCACGACATGGAGGATGACGTTATTGTAATGTGTGTCCTTTTCGTGACCATGGAGAAACCAGTCGCTGGCCTTGTCGTGAATCTCCACATTGCCCACCCACAGCTGCCCATCGATCTTCACTTTGGCGTTGAAGAAGTCGGGGCCGGCGTTGCTGTTGTGGAGTCCGGGATCCAGCACCTCTAAGGCTTGACCGTCGGTGGTCAGCAAGCCATTGGCGGGGAAGAGCTTGTGCTTCCAGCAATAATGCAAGAGTTGTTCCATGGCAAGGAGAGTTAGTTAAAGGCAAAATTAAGAAAAAATCCCGAACCGCAAGGCGCAGTCCAGGATTTTTTTATCTTTTATCTCCTTGCCGCTAAGGGCAGGGCGTTAGAAGGTGTAGCCGAATCCAATGTTCAGGTACAGTGGATGAAGTGTATTTCTCACCGTTGTGAAGTCCTTGCGGAAGATATTGTTGAACGAGTAGGAGAGGTCGGCATTTACCGAGAAGTGGCGATAAGCGCGCCAGGAGCCGCCTATCTGTGCGCCCCACATCCAACGGCGGAGGTCGTCGTCGAACTCATAGGCTGCGCGGTTGCCGTCCTTATATTCAATCTTCTCTCCCACCGGCGTGTTGTTGCGAAGATAACCGTCGCTGACATAGCCAGAGAAGTTGCCGTCGAGGCGATAGGAGGCGAAGAATCCGCCACGGGCACGCCAGCGGTCGTTGAAACGATACTCCATATTGAGCGGCATGGTGAGGAAGGTACTGCTGTAGTCAACATGCACAAAACCAGTCCAATAGCCAGCTACCCGCTCGTTATCACGGATAATCTCCGTGTGATAGTTCTTCACATCGGCATTGATCTTCATGGCTTTGTCCTCAACGCCAATCGCTAAGGAAGTGCCCCACTTGCGGTCAGCATCCCACCATTTGATGACCTTTCCCTGAAGCATGGTGTTGAAGCCGGGATTGTATTTGGTCACCTTGCGCACTTCGCGCGGCATACCGAGAGGTGTGGCGCCACCGATGTTGATACCGGCATTGAGCTGCCACTCCCAACCCTGAGAGGTCATGAGACGAAGGTTGCTGTCACGCTCACCGACAGCGTTCTGGGCCAAGGCCGGAGCTACAAAAGCCACTGATAACAAAGTGGCTGCGAAGATATTCTTTATAGACATGCTGTTCATTGTTGTTTAATAATTGAGGTGGAACTCATCAGCGTAGAGGGTACTGCCTATAGCGCCCTCAAAGGTGGCACCATCAGCACTCGACGACATGACGATAGCGATGTTATACAGTCCATTGGCCAACTTCTGCGGGTCAATAGTCTTACCATTCTGCTGCTCGAAAGGCACCTCGAAGTGCACCCAGTCGTTGCCCACGACATGGTCCTTCACTTCAGCACGGAGCACGATATTCTTGGATGTAGAGATTGTGTGACCGTCCAGATAAGGTTCATCTTTCGTTACCTCATAGACAACAGCGTAGATGGCGAAGTCATCAGTGCGGCCAGGCACTTCCACTGTACCGTTATGCGAATCATTGAGTTTCACAAAAGTCTTGCCCGGCTGGTATTTATAGTATCCGCTCAAGGACTTCGGCGCCGTATTGCGCAAGGGCACACCAAAGTGTGTAGAAGCCGGCATGTCAGACATATCTACAGCAAAAGAACCTAAGAATAGATTACCTGCTGCAAGCGGTGCACCAAACATAGCCCCCAAAGAGCCAGTAGAGATGGTTGTCAACTTGGCACACTTGCCACTCACACCGCCATCGGCCTGACAGGTAGGATATACCGAGGCATCGTTGGCTTTTCCTGTCATCATCAGCGTAATCATGGAGCCGGCATTGCCACTACCCCAATCGATAATCTGTCCAGCTACCGTCTCATAGAAGATTTGGAAATAATTCTGCCCATCATTCACGTAATAATGAACGTTGTCGAAATGAAAGTCGGAAGGCGTAGCGTTGTTGACGATGTTGACCGTATAGGTCTTCTTCCACTGGCCGTCCTGCGAGGTCACCGTATAAGTCTGGGGAATAGCCTTAAAGACCTTAACGGTGTCATCCTCATAGGTGAGAGGATCTTGGAAGATGCTGTCGTGAGCTGTGAAGAACTGGCGCTTGGTGCCAGAAGCCGGTTCTATCGTAGCGCCTTCCGTGAGCGTGAACTCTGGAGCCAAAATGCTGTCGCCTGTATTGGCATAAAGAATGATGTCGTTGTTGTTGATGACCGGATAGCGAATCAGCGGGGAGTTTTCTCCAAGAGAGACACCAGTGATGTCGGCCTCAGCATTCAGAGCCTCTTCCTTAATACAAGAAGTAAAGGAAGACAGCGCCACGAATGCCACGAACATGGCCTTTCCGAGGAATGTTAATCTTTTCATAAAATAAATACAATCTTTTAACAAGGGCAAAGTTACGCTTATTTCCGCTATTAGACAATAAAAACGACGGATAAACCAATAAAAATGGCGTTTAGAGGGAGCAAATGAGAGAATTTTAATAAATTAAGTTGTTATCAATCCCCACTTTGCCACAAAATAAGTAATTTTGCAGATGTTGCGGCCGTATGCAGCTACAGCTGCACGCCAAGCAACGAAACGACTTATCAAAAAACATAAATATGAAGATAGCATTAATAGGCTATGGCAAGATGGGCCACATGATAGAGCAGATCGCGCTGGATCGTGGCCACGAGATTGTGTGCAAGATTGATGTCAACAACCCTGAGGCTTTCGACAGCGCGGAGTTTGCCTCCGCCGATGTGGCTATAGAGTTCACCAACCCTACCGCCGCCTACGGCAACTACCTGAAGGCGTTCAAGCATAATGTGAAGGTCGTCTCCGGTTCTACGGGCTGGATGAAAGACCACAAGGCGGAAGTTGAAGCCCTCTGCAAAGACGGCAAGCAGACGCTCTTCTGGGCCAGCAACTTCTCGGTGGGCGTTGCCATTTTCCAGGCTGTGAACAAGAAGTTGGCCGAGATTATGAACAACTTCCCGCAGTATGACGTCCGCGAGACGGAGACCCACCATATCCACAAGCTCGACGCCCCCTCCGGCACCGCCATCACCCTTGCCGAGGACATCGTGGAGCGACTCGACCGCAAGAAAGACTGGAAGATGGGCACCACGACCTGGGACGACGGACATGTCGACGGCTCTGAAGAGCACGCCGCTGACGAACTGCTCATCAACAGCATCCGCCATGACGAGGTGCCCGGCATACACACCATCGACTACGACTCCGAGGCCGACGAGATCACCATCACCCACAGCGCCCACTCACGCAAGGGCTTCGCCTTAGGCGCCGTCCTCGCTGCCGAATACACCAAGGACCATACCGGCCTGCTGACGACATCGGATCTGTTCAAGTTCTAAGCTTCAAGCAATTATGATAGACAAAGAAAAAGCACAACTCAATATGAAGAAGCAGTGGCTGAAGTTCGGCGCTGCCTTCTTCTGCTATATCCTCTTTCTGATATGGGTGCAGCCACAGACCATCTCCGGCTGGATTCTTACCATTCTCGGCGCACTCTTCCTCCTTGACGTCTATGTCACGAAGAAGGTGCGGTGGCAGTGGTGGAAAGACTCCGACAGCATGGTGCGCTTCATCATGAGCTGGGTCGACGCCCTCGTCTTTGCACTCGTTGCCGTCTATTTCATCAACCTCTTCCTCTTCCAGAACTTCGTCATTCCCTCGTCGTCCTTGGAGAAGAGCCTCCTCACCGGCGACTATCTCTTCGTCTCTAAGGTCAGCTACGGTCCCCGAATTCCCGAGACGCCGCTGACGATGCCGCTGACACAACACACCCTGCCCATCATCAACACCAAGAGCTACATCGAGTGGCCACACTGGGACTACCGCCGCATGAAAGGCTTGGGAAAGGTGAAGCTCAACGACATCGTCGTCTTCAACTACCCTGCCGGTGACACCATCGTCACCGAGGACCGCTACCAGGCGAGCGACTACTACGACATGGTCTACTCCTTCGGCCAGGAGCTCTACCAGCAGAGCACGCCGACTCCCGTCAACCCGCAAAATCTGAACAAGCAGGAGCAGTGGGACTACTTCAACATGCTTTACGCCTTAGGACGTAACTACATCGTCAACCATCCCAACGACTATGGCTCTATCGACCACCGGCCTACCGACCGCCAGGAGAACTACGTCAAGCGCTGCGTCGGCCTGCCCGGACAGACCTTGCAGATAAAGAACCGCATCGTCTACCTCGACGGCAAGCCCAACAAGGAGCCTGACAACGTGCAGTACTCCTACTATGTCAAGCTTGCCACCGACCATATCCCCGACGATGTCCTCAAGGAGCTCAACATCTCCATGGAAGACCTCACCACGCTCAACCAGTTCGGCTATATGCCACTGACAAAACGCGCTGTGGCCTACCTCTCCAAGCGTAAGGACCTGGTGAAGAGCATCAAACTCAATACCGATGCCGCTCCGTCCATCAGCCTCTACCCGCATAATATGGTCAAGAACTGGACCGTCGACAACTACGGCCCTATCTGGATTCCTAAGAAGGGTGCCACGGTGAAGCTGAACCTGAGCAACATCGCCATCTACGACCGCCCCATCCGCGTCTATGAAGGCAACGACCTCAAGGTCAAGAACGGACATATATATATCAACGGCCGTCTGGCACACAGCTACACCTTCAAGATGGACTACTACTGGATGATGGGCGACAACCGCCACAACAGTGCCGACTCCCGCTACTGGGGCTTCGTGCCCGAAGACCATATCGTGGGCAAGCCTATCTTCATCTGGTGGAGCTCCGACCCCGACCGCAAGGGCTTCAACGGGGTGAGATGGAACCGACTCTTCAAGATGGTAGACAATATTAAATAATACGTGAGACAATTTCTGAAATTCTTCATAGCGCTCTGTGTGGCCACCATCATCGTGCTGGCCATCAGAGCCTTTGCTTTCACCATATACTCCTCGCCGGTAACCATCGGCCACACGCTGAGAAGCGGTGAGAAGGTTGTGGTGAACAAGCTCTGCCGTAGCCGGGAATTTCAGAAAGGAGAACTTATCATCTTTACCGACAGCGGCGAGGCCCCGGGCTATGCCATCATCGGCCCGCCGCAGTCGTTGGGGATGGTCATCGCCGTACCTGGCGACACCATCACCGTCAGGAAGCAGCGCTACCGCATCCCATACCGTTGTTGCGACCGCTGCCAGTGCCAGGACTGCAAACTCTATCTCGTAGATACAGGCTACGCACAATGCCTGGTGCACAAACATCAAGTCGTGGGAAAGGCAAGGCGCCTCTTCCGCTGACTTTTCACTAACTCGCTACCCGGAACGAAATGTCTACAGCACTACTCTCCACTACCTATTTCGGCCCTATACAGTGGTATCAGAAGCTGAACCGCTATGACACGTGTCTCATAGAGCAGCACGACCACTTTCTCAAACAGACTTACCGCAACCGCTGCATCATCGCCACCACCCAGGGCTTGCAAGCCCTCACTGTCCCTGTGGAGAGCCCACAAGGGCTGCGTATCGACAAGACGGAGATGAAAGATGTGCGCATCTCCGACCATGGCGCCTGGCGTCATCTCCACTGGCAGGCCCTGCAGTCGGCCTATGGCGAGAGCCCTTTCTTCGAGTTCTATGCCGATGACCTGCACCCTTTCTTTGAGAAACGGTGGAATTTCCTTCTCGACTTCAACATGGCCATCACTGAGACAATGTGTGAGTTGCTCGACATACAGCCCAAGATAGAGCTGACCACAGCGTTCATCGCCAAGCCAGAGGAGGTAAACAATACGACGGAGGACTTCCGCTCCGTCATCCGTCCGAAGCATCCCCTCCCCGACCCCGCCTTTACGCCTGCCCCGTATTATCAAGTCTATAAGGAGAAATATGGTTTCCAGCCCAATCTCTCCATCCTCGACCTGCTTTTCAACGAGGGCAACGAAGCCGTGCTGTTTCTGTAGAACATTACCACCTAACACTTCCCCATCACCGTACAGAGCCTTCTGACATCGTCCTCGAAGGTGTCACGGTCAACGGCCCTGTTCTTCATCTGGGAGCGGTAGTTGTAGACCGTGCGCGGGGAATAGAACAGCAGATTAGAGATTTCCGAGCTCTCCTTCACTCCCAACCGTATCAGTGCATAGACGCGCATATCATTGGTGAGGGAGCCCTCCTGCTTAGGCATAAGTTTGGCGTCGTCACGAAGCAAGGCGTTGAACTCCTCCACAAAGGTGGGATAGAGCGCTAAGAAAGCCTTGTCAAACTTATGGTAGAAGACTTCCGAGTCTTCTTCCGACAGCCGTGACGAGTTAGAGAGCGAGAGCAGTTGCTGCACCTGTCCGGCTCTTATCTTCCGTATTACTAACGTCTGGTATTTTGCCAACCGCGAGATGAACTTATCGCAGAGGTCGATGAAGAGCTTCGAGAGCTCATCGCGCTTCCGGTTAGTGTCGGCGAGCTGCTCGTTGAGTTTTGTCAACTTCACATTGAGTTGTTCCTGATTCTCATAAGATATTTTCAGTTGCCGAGTCGCTTCCCGCTGACGGAGATGGCTGTAGGCCAACTTCTTGTTCTGCACATAGAAGAGGCTGAGAAATACAAAGAGCACCACGACGAGGACTGAGATGACGATGATGGTAATCTTCAGATCGTAGTTCTGCCTGTTCATGGCACCCTGATAGTGGTTGATGATAGTGGGCAGGTTGTGCGAGACCTCCAAGATGCGCAGGCGGCTGTTGTAGAGCTTGGCATCACTGAGCGCCTCCAAGATATATCGCTGCGCCCGCTTGATGTCGCCTTGCCCACGTTTATAAAAGAGGATCGCCAACTTCTGCAAGGCTAAGTTATCCATAATAAGACACTTGGCATCACTGGTAGCCGCCTTAATCAGATATTCCTCATAGAGCTTCTCACCCCTCTTTCCAAAGCTATTCTTATAGTTCTGCGCCAATACATAGCACGACATGGCGTAGATGCGCGTATCTTCGCCCGTAAAAGCCACCGCCTTTTTGTAGTAATACCTTGCCAAAGTCAGGTCATGCTTGACAAACTTTGCCAAGTCACCGAGATAATAATAGCGTATGCCCTTGTCCTGAGGTAGGTATTTCATCGACCTTTGCAGGCAGCTGTAAGCGAAAGCACGGTAGGAAGGACTGTAGTCGTCATCATAGCAATACTCGGCAAGATTGCGGTAGAGGTCAAAAAGGGCAATATAATATCTGAAGCGCAGGGATGGTTCGAGACGATTGCAGTCGATAGCTTTGGCCAACCGTTCTGCCTCAGAATAAAGACCGGCGATAGAGAGCAGCTCCACCTTGCGGATAGAGAATAAATGTATATAATAGGTATCATTGTCTTTCCTCGCCAATGCCAGACCGCGCTTCAAGTAATAAGCCGCCGAATCGTAACTGTAGACATGATATTCCGTATAGAGGTCGTCATAGACTCTGAGCGCCCTGTCGTCATCAGGTGCTTTGGCCAGACTGCTTCTCAGCAAACCTATATTGTGCATCTTCTGCTTTTTTGCCTCCGGCTTTGCCGACAGCGCGCTGTCAAGTCGCAACAGCAACTGTCCATTGTCTGCATGGACTGAGAAGGGCAGCAGAAGTAGAGAAAAGAAAAGTAAAAATCGGTTCATAAAGTAGATATATTTGTTTCCTTACGCAAAATTACAACTTTTCTGTAAATAACAACATTGTACTTTAGCCTTTTTACAGGATTGTAGAAGGTATTGGCTCACAACGATATATCTTTCTGTAACCAAATTGTAGTGTACTTGATACCTTTGCAAGCGGAATAGCAAAGCACACTTTTACTATTTTTGCAAACGGAAACGCAAAAATTCTACAACATCTACAACAAACACTTACATAATATAATAACAACTAATTTAAATCAGCAAAAATGAAACGTTTACTAAAAGGACTTCTCCTTCTGCCTATTGCCGCTACCCTGTTCGCCTCCTGCGACATGGACGACAAAGCCGACGAAGCTGTCCCCCGCCTAAGCATCAGCCAGGTCAACTACGAAGTGACGTTGCCCGGAACGCTGAAAGATGGTACCAAGGCCACTGTGCGCGTCATCGCCAACAAGGGCTACCAGATTAGCAGTGACCAAGCCTGGCTCACCGTCGACAAGCCCACAGGCAGCGGTATGACCGATGTCACCATTCTCTGCGACAGCAACAAGACCGGTGCCGAGCGTACGGGCACACTGACCATCACCAGCTCCGGCCTTCAGGAGCAGGTCCACATCACCCAGACACTCTACGACCCGTCGGCCATCAGCGAGGCGCGTACCTTCTTCAACGACGACTTCTCCTGGACGCTGCCTATTGCCGAAGCCAATGGCCTGAAAGATCCTGTCGGCGATGCTGCCGGTGGATACACGCGTATGCAGATTACCGACGACAAGGTGAAAGAAGCCTGGGCTGCTACGGGACTCACCGACTGGTATATAGCCACGCAGAAGGCGGACGGCGCCAACAAGATAAACATCCAAAAAGGGTATCTCTGCTTCAACTCCAACAGCTATTTCAACACCGGCGTCATCCTGCCCGCTCTGAAAGACCTCACAACCGGTGAGACCGTCAATGCTACTCTCTCCCTCTCTGCCGCTCCGAATGTCGGCGCCAATGCTCCCGACAACGTGCCCTTGGTCGTAGAAATCATCTCAGGACCCGGTACAATCGACGGACAGACAAGCGTCGAGCAGACTCTGACCAGTACGACCTGGGCCAACTTCAGCTTCGAGCTCGACGGCATCTCTGCCGACACACGCATCGCTATACACACCAACGCTCCATCTTCACAGCACTACTGCCGCTGGTATCTTGACAATCTACTTCTCAAAGAACTGAAATAATCATGAACACACATATAATAAAGGTTTTCCTCCTCTCGGTGACCCTCGCTGCCTTCGCCGCATGCCGCGATGAAGCCGACATGGACCCTTATTTCACCGCCTCTGAGGCCGACATCGAGCTGCAGGCCGACGGTCTCACCGCTGACGGACAGCCCGGCGAGTTCTCCTTGGGTGCCAACGACAGTTGGACGGTGACCTCCCAACCCGACTGGATCAGTGTCAACCATCTGGGTGGCGACCGCGGCCGCTTCACGATGTATGTCACCGCCACCAAGAATCCTACCGCTGACGACCGTCGCGGCTATATCGAACTGGAACTCTCCAGTGGCAAGCCCGAGCAAGTCGCCGTCTTCCAGCATCATGTGGCCGAGGCCCTCAGCGTGAGTAAGACTGTTGTCAGCACCGACCTCCTCGGACATGAGTCGGGAGCAGCACCACGCCTCAAGGTGAAGTCCAACTACGCCTGGACGCTCACCGCCGCTGAAGATGCCTCATGGCTCGAGCCTTCGCTGACAGCGGGCGACGCCGGTGAGGCTGACATCACCCTCAACATCGAGGCCAACGACAGCAAGGCACCGCGCACCGGCAAGCTAACGTTTGCCTCCGGACACAAGTCAATAGAAATCACCGTGTCGCAGGATGCCACCGCCTTCACAGCCGTCTCTACTGACGCGATAGCCCTCAGCAAAGCCGGCAACACCACCGACAAGGGTGACAAGGCCGAGCTGACCTTCACCGCTATAGAGCCCTGGAGCATTACGACAAAGCCCGACTGGCTCACCCTGACACCCACTGAGGGTCAGGCCGGTGAAGCCACGCTCACACTAAAGGCAACGCCAAACACAACGGGAGCTGACAGGACCGGAACGGTGACCATTATCTCTGCCCACGGCGTAGAGCAGTCGTTAGCCGTCTCACAGACGGCGAGCGGCATAAAGCCCCTCGACGGCGAGACTGTCGGGCACATCTACGTCGAGGAGTCCTTCGACTGGGCCCACACCTATGCCCTCTCCCATGCCGACGCATGTCAGGACCAGGTCGGCTCCGTCGGTGGCAGCAAGGGCAACAGCGTGCGTCTTGACAAGGAAGCTTCTTTGGTCACTGACTTTGGAAAAAAACTCTTGGCTGTCAACGCCTCTAACAATCCTGTCTATGTCTGCGACGGATACATCAAGATAGGACGCAGCAACACGCAGGGCGGCGTCATTCTCAAACCTCTGAACATTCAGAGCGGACGCTCAGCCAACGTGGAAGTGAGCTTCAGCATGGCCGACAACAAAACCGATAAGACCACCATCGTCGTAGAGATAGAAGGCGACGGACAGGTCGTGGACGGACAGAGCGGGTCGCTGAGCAAAGTCTTCACACCTATCCGCAACACCGACAGCAGCAAGGCCTGGCAATGGTCTCAGGGCTCCGTACTGCTAACGGGCATCACCAAGGACACACAGATTATCATCCGCTCCTCACAACAGAGCACAAAAGGCTATTACCGTTGGTTCCTTGACAACATCAAGGTGACCAGAACAAAATAAACAAGACAGATGAATCACAAGAATCATTTTCGCAAAGCAGCGTTGGGCGGCCTGCTCCTCGTCTCTGTAGGAGCCTGGGCCGGAACGCCAGTCAAGATAACGGGCACTGTGAAGGACACCAATGGCGAGCCTCTTATCGGCGCCACCGTAGCCCTCCCCGGTTCCTCTACCGGCGCCGTCACCGATGTCGACGGCAACTTCACCCTCACCGTCGACCCCGATAAGGAGCTCACCGTCTCCTATGTGGGCTACACCTCCAAGAAGGTGCGCCCGGGTAAGGACCGCGCGCTGAACATCGTCCTCAGCACCGACCAGCAGACGCTCTCCGATGTCGTCGTAGTGGGCTATGGCACCATGGAGAAGAAGCGCGTCACCTCAAGCATCACCTCCATCAAGGGCGACGATCTCGTAACCGGTCTCGGCGGCTCTACCATCGCCACCGCCCTCCAGGGCAAGGTCAGCGGCCTCACCATCTCCGGCTCATCATCCCCCAACTCCTCCAACGGCTACCAGCTCCGCGGTGTGTCGTCCGTCAATGCCGGACAAGGCCCCTTGGTCGTCATCGACGGTGTGCCGGGCGGCGACCTGCGCATGATCAACCAGGACGACGTGCAGTCCATCGACGTACTGAAGGATGCCTCAGCGGGAGCTATCTACGGCACACGTGCTGCCGCCGGCGTCATCCTCGTCACCACCAAGCAGGCCAAGGAAGGCAAGGTGCATGCCACCTGGACCTCAGAGCTCTCCACGGAGACGGTGAGAAAGAGCCTCGACCTGCTCTCCTCGAAAGAATACGTCGAGTATGGCATCGGCCAGGACTATGGCTACGACACCGACTGGTATCGCCAGCTCGTCGACGACGGCCAGCTCTCGCAGCGCCACTCCCTCTCCCTGTCCGGCGGCAGCAAAGCCCTGCAAGTCTATACATCCTTAATGTACAGCGACCAGAAAGGTATTGTCATCGGCGATGCCCGCACCGACTACTCCGGCCGCATGAACGCCAAGTACAAGATGTTTGACGGCAAGGCTGAGCTCACCTTCAATGCCCAATACCGCGAAGCCGACCGCGACCGTCGCAACGGCTCCTACACTTTCGAGCAGGCCATCTCTCTCAACCCCACCATTCCGCTCATGGACCCCAACAACCCGTCGCAATATAATGTCACGGCCTTGGGCGTCGGCGGCACGACGTGGAACCCTGTCGCCGACATCAAATACAAGGACTATAACGGCATCGACAAATGGCTGCAGGCCGACGCCACACTGAAGATACACATCTGGGACGGTCTCTCCGTCCAGGGCACTATGGGTATCGACCACCGCAACTATCAGCTCACGCAGTATCTCCACCAGAACCACCGTGATATGGTGGCAGCCAGCAAGCGCGGACGTGCCACCCACTCCTTCGACAAGACTTATAACAAGAGCTTTGAGGCCTATGCATCCTATCTCCGCGACTTCGGACTGCACTCCGTCAACGCTGTTGCAGGCTGGAGCTTCTACCAGACCGGTGGTGAGTCGTTCAGCATGACCAACAGCAACTTCACCGTCGACGGTATCGGCCCTTGGGACATGGCTGCCGGCACCGACCTCAGCGACGGTCAGGCCTCGATGTCGTCCAACAAGGACCCTCGCGAGCGCCTGATGTCCTTCTTCGTCCGCGGCAACTACAGCTACGATGACAAATACATGGGCACCGTCTCCTTCCGCCACGAGGGCAGCTCTAAGTTCGGTCCCAACCACCGCTGGGGTAACTTCTGGGCCGTCTCCGGTGGCTGGCGCATCAGCAAGGAGCAGTTTATGAAGTCGCTGACATGGCTCAAAGACCTGAAACTACGTGTCGGCTATGGCGTCACCGGCAACAACGACTTCGGCTCGGGCTACACTGTGCGCACCTACAAGAGCAACGACATGTGGCCCACCAACGGCATCTGGCAGCCTGCATACGGCTCCTCACGCAATATCAACCCCGACCTGAAATGGGAGGAGAAGAAAGAGTGGGACTTCGGTATCGACTTCGCCGTCCTCAACAACCGGCTGTCGGGAAAGTTCGACTGGTATCACCGCCGCGTCGACGACATGCTCTTCGAGGTCCCGGCGCCCACACCACCTATGGTCTATGAGACCATCATGCGCAACGTGGGCTCGCTGACCAACAAGGGCTGGGAGTTTGAACTCAACGGACATATCATCAAGTCGAAAGATTTCAACTATCATTCCACCATCCGTCTGAGCCATAACAGCTCAAAGATAGACAACCTCGGCGACACCAACTCCTATCTCTACGGCGGTGCCTTCCCCATGTCCATGGGCTACGCCACCAAGCTCGTCAACGGCTCGAAGATAGGACAGTTCTGGCTCTTTAAATATGCCGGCCTCGACGACAAAGGTAAGTGGCTCATCTATGACAAGGATAATAATGTGGTGCCCGCCAAAGGCAACACCACCGATGCCAACAAGCACTATGTGGGCAATGCCATACCGAAGCTCATCGCTTCCTGGGATCACACCTTCCAGTATAAGAACCTGGACTTGGGTGTCTACCTGCGTGCATGGCTCGACTTCGATGTCTTCTCACAGCCCAACATGTACTTTGGTCTGAAGAGCGCCTCCAGCGAGAATGTGCTGCATATCGCCTACACTGACAATAAGAATATCAACGACAACCGCATTCTCACCGACTACTTCCTCTCCGACGGCTCTTTCCTGAAGATTGACGCCGTGACCTTAGGCTATACGCTCAATGTGGCTAAATGGACGAAGTATCTGTCCAAGGCCCGCTTCTATCTCACCATCAGAGACCTAGCCGTGTTCACCCGCTACCAGGGCTACAACCCCGAAGTGAGCATCAACGGTCTTGAGCCCGGCTTTGAATATCTGCGCTCCACATCCTCGCTCTATCCGCAAACGATACACTGGACCATGGGCGTGCAACTCAACTTTTAATCTTACTAAGCATTATCCATCATGAAAATCAAATATGCTGTTATGGCACTGGTGGGCGCTGCCGCTCTGACATCGTGCGACCTTGACGAGAAGTTCTACTCCAGCGTCACGCCAGAGACCTTCATCACCTCCAAAGAGAGCACCTACGCCATCTTGGCGCGCCCGTTCACGCACTGGAAATGGTATCTCGGCTCTGAGCGCTGGATGCTCCAGGAACTCACCACCGACGAGATGGTCTGCCCGGCCCGTGGCAAAGACTTCTACAACGGCGGCGAATATGTCCGACTTCACGAGTTCACATGGACACCTACCGACCGCTGGATAAAGGGTACCTATGAAGGAACCACAGAGGCCATCGCACGCACCTTAGAGGCTAAGGCCGACTTAGAGGCCGTAGACTATACGAAGATAGGCATGACCGAGGCCGACAAGGCCGACAACGTCAACCAGCTCAACGCTTTGCTGGCATGGTTCTATATGCGCGGCCTCGACTACTTCGGCGGCATGCCCATCTACCACTCCAACAACGACGCTGTGGCGGGACGCTCCACGGCCAAGGAAACCTACGATTACATCGAGTCGCTGCTCAAGACTGCCATCCCCAACCTCAAGCAGAAGACACAGCTCGGTGCCTCTGAAGAGGGATATATCAAGCAAGGAGCCGCTGCAGCGATGCTCGCCGAACTCTATTTCAACGCCAAGAGCTACATCGGTGAGGAACATTTCGATGAATGCGCTCAAATTTGCCAGGACATCATCGACGGCAAATATGGTGCCTACAAACTCGACAATACCTGGTATGGTCCCTTCTGCTTCGACAACGATAAGAGTCCGGAAGCCATGTGGAATGTTCCTTCGCAGAATGCAAAGCTGGAATACAACTGGTACTACCGCTATTTTTATCATAGCAATGCGGATAAGTATTTCAACATTTCCTTCCCGGCCTCCACATGGAACGGCTTCGGCCTGGCTCCCTCCAAAGAGAGTGCCACAAGCGGCGTCTACACTGACTTCAAGCTCGGCAACCCCTACGCCAAGTTCAACGACAAAGACCTGCGCAAAAAGCCTTATGTCTATGAAGGCAACGGCAAATACCAGGGCATGTTCCTCGTAGGCAAGCAGGTCAACCCCCACACGGGTGAGAAAGACATGGGTACATCGATGCAGGCCGGTAAGGTCATCGACCTCGTAGACTATGTCAACGCTGGCAACAAGGGCTCCAACTACATCAATGCTGATGAGAACAGCTGCATCCGTCTTGTCAAGCTTCCGATCCCTAACAAGGACGACCAGACGATGCTCTGGAATCCCGACTGGCCTGCCATGCGTCTGACGGAGGTCTACTACATGTTGGCTGAATGCAAATGGCGCAAGGGTGACGGTGCCGGAGCGGCAAAACTCATCAACCAGGTGCGCAAGCGCAACTTCGAGAACGGCAACGACCCCGATCCGGTGCCCGACAACTTCGATGTCTACCGACTTGCCGACGAGTGGATGATAGAGTTTCTCGGCGAAGGCCGCCGCCGCACCGATCTCATACGCCTCGGACTGTGGACAACTGAGAACTGGTGGGTGCACACCGCCACCAACGACGACACCAAGAAGCTCTTCCCCATCCCTTCACAAGACATTCAGGCCAACCCACTGCTGAAACAGAATCCCGGATATTAAAAACATCATGAAAACAATGAAGAAATCCATATTATTATTTTTCATGGCCTTTGGGCTCCTCGCCTTTGGCCAGAGCTGCTCTGACGAGAAGATAGCTGTCCGCCAGGGGGCTGAAGACAATGAGCTGACCCTCAAGCACAATCCCGGCATGAACCTCATCGGGCGCGTCACCGTTGACGGCCAGCCGCGGCAGGGCGTAGCCGTCAGCGACGGCGTCAGCGTCGTGCTCACCGATGCCAATGGCGAATATCAGATGCGGTCGTCGGCACTATCGGAATATGTCTATGTCTCCACTCCCGCCGACTGCCAGCTGCCAGTAGAGAATGGCATGCCGTATTTCTACCGGAAGATAGACTTCTCCGACAGCCATATCATCCAGCGCGACTTCAAACTCTCGTCAAAAGCCGTGGACGACAGCTTCAAGCTCCTCGCCATCACCGACGTGCAGATAGGCACCGAGCACGACGACGAACTCTGCCAGCCCCTCATGGACAGCATCGCCAACTACACCAACAGCCGCAAGGACATCGTTTTAGGCTTGAACATGGGCGACATCGTGTGGAACAAGCCCGCACAGTATGCCAACTATAAGCAGTACATCAAGAAGATAAACGTCCCGATGCTCAACGTCATCGGCAACCACGACCACAACGAGAAAGTGTCCAACGACTCCCTCTCCGTGCAGGAATACCGTGATGCCTTAGGACCCACCTACTACAGCTACAACATCGGACAGTGGCATGTCGTAATCCTCGACGACGTCATCAAGAATGGCGCACAGCGCAACGACTACGTCAGCGGCATCAACGCCACACAGCTCACTTGGCTCAAGCAGGACCTTGCCAATGTCGACAAGAGCAAGAGCATCCTCATCGGCTTACATATCCCCACCAGCCGACGCAACAACCCCAACAACCATCTCTCCAACCGCCAAGCCCTCTACGACCTGGTGAAGGACTTCCACCGCACCGTCATCCTCTCCGGACACACCCACAACAACTTCACCACCGACATCGCACCGAACATCCGCGAATATACCTTAGGCTCGGTGATGGGTGCCTACTGGAATGAGTACAACGGTGTGGGTATCTGCAACGACGGTTCGCCACGTGGCTTTGCCGTGCTGAGCTTCAAAGGCAACGAGCTTACCGACGAATATTACAAAGGCGAAGAGCATCCCCAGAGCTATCAGATAAAGATTTATCCTCCTGCCGATGCCTCCTTCCGCTGGGGCCGGGTCAGTGGCACCATCGCCGCACCCGCCGACGCCGTGCCACTGAGAGTGGACAATAGCACCGTGCTCATCAATGTCTTCAACTGGAATACCGACTGGACGGTGACGCTCTCTGAAGACGGTGGACAGCCCCTGCCGCTCACACAGAATGTCACCTGTCTCGACCCTGAGGCCGTGAAGACGCTGCAAGGCGACAACACTTGGGAATACCGCCCCACGGCTGAGCCGGAAGGACACAACGACCACAACTTCCTCTACACGCCGAAGTCTAAAGACTGGAAGACGATTACCGTCACGGCAACCGACGCCTTCGGCAATAAATACACAGCAACTCTAAACAAATAATTCTTTCATACATTGACAAGGTACGTCTCCATGGCAAAAGACCGTGGGGGCGTACTGATTTCACAACAACATGAACACACGATAAATAATATCACAACAATATAAACACACACAATGAATAAAATCAAAACAATTCTTCTTTCCACCCTTGCTGTCTTTGCACTGACAGCCAACGCTCAGACAAAAGTAATCGCCCACCGCGGCTACTGGGACTGCCCGGGCAGCGCCCAGAACTCTATCACGTCCATGCAGCTCGCCGACAAAATAGGCTGCTACGGCTCGGAGTTCGATGTCCATCTCACTAGCGACAATGTCATCGTTGTCCACCACGACCCCACCGTGGACAAGACTCCTATCCAGACTTCTCCCTATAAAGCCATCAAGAAGGCCACACTGAAGAATGGGGAGCATGTGCCCACACTGGAGCAGTATCTCAAAGCCGGACAGAAGCTCTCGACAAAGCTCATCCTCGAAATCAAGAAGCAGAAAGTGGCAAGCCATGAGGACAGCCTCGTAGACGAGACCGTTGCCATGGTAAGGAAATACGGCCTCCAGAACCGAACGGAATATATCTCCTTCAGCGGCAGAGCCTGCGAGCGGCTCCATGCCATCGCACCCGAGGCTAAGGTCTATTATCTCAACGGCGATTGGGACCCACAGACCGTCAAGGACAAAGGCCTCAGCGGTATCGACTATGACGGAAAGGTGCTCGCCCTGCATCCGGAATGGATCAAGCAGAGCCACGACCTCGGACTCGCCGTCAATGTCTGGACCATCAACGACCTCAACGACATCGACGGATTCATCAAGGAAGGGGTCGACTTCATCACAACCAACAAGCCCGTAGAGGCGCTGAAGCTGGCAAGGCCACTGGACCGGTAATCTGCTAAGGACAGAAATCCATGGCCATCATACAGCAAATATCACAAGACCATCATACAACAAATCAATAGATTCATGAACATACGAAAAAACCTTTTCGCGCTCTTCATGGCGCTTCTTCCCGGTCTGGGCACCTCAGCCCAGACCAGCAAAGGGCCGGCATGGCTCAGCGATGCCGTCTTCTATCAAATCTACCCGTCGTCGTATATGGACACCGACGGCAATGGCATCGGCGACCTGCCCGGCATCACCGCCAAGCTGGACTATATCAAATCGCTCGGCGTCAACGCCATTTGGCTGAACCCCATCTTCGTCTCCGGCTGGTTCGACGGCGGCTATGATGTCATCGACTTTTACAAGGTGGACCCGCGCTTCGGCACCAACGACGACCTGGTGACCCTCGTCCGCGAGGCGCACCAGCGTGGCATGAAGGTCATCCTCGACCTCGTAGCCGGCCACAGCAGCTCCAAGAGTGAGTGGTTCAGGCTGAGTGCCACGGGCGGCCGCAACGACCGCTATGCCGACTACTACATCTGGAGCGACTCCATCTCTGAGAAGGACATGCAGGACATCGCCCTGCGCAACCAGGAGCCCGACCCCGAGGTAAGCAAGCGCGGACTGTGGGTAGAGGCCGACGCCAAGCGCGGTAGATATTATCAGAAGAACTACTATATCTGCCAGCCGGCACTGAACTACGGCTACGCCCATCCCGACCCCTCTCACCCCTGGGAGCAGGCCATGGACGCCCCTGGACCGATGGCTGTGCGCCGCGAGCTGAAGAACATCATGGCCTTCTGGTATGACAAAGGTGTCGACGGCTTCCGTGTCGACATGGCGGCCTCGCTCGTCAAAGGCGACCCCGACAAGAAGGGGGTGATGGCGCTGTGGCACGACATGAAGGAGTGGCAGAGCCAGCATTATCCACAATGCATCCTCGTCTCGGAATGGAGCAACCCCGTGCAGTCGCTCAATGCCGGGTTCAACATCGACTTCGAGATTCACCTTGCCACAAAAGTCTACAACACCCTCTTCTTCGCCAGCGATGACCCCTGGGGCAAAAAAGGCAAGGAGTGCTATTTCGACGAGCGCGGCCGCGGCAGTCTGAAGTACTTCATGGATACCTACGGTGTAGCCTACCGTGAGACTGCCGACAAGGGATATATCACCTTCCCCACGGCCAACCACGACTTCCAGCGCCTGCGCACAGGCCGGCGCAACAGCCTTGCTGCCGTGAAGGTGGCCATGACTTTCTGCCTGACCATGCCCGGAGTGCCCTTCATCTATTATGGTGACGAGATAGGCATGCGCTACCAGCCCGGTCTGAAGCCCAAGGAGGGCAGCCGTGAGCGCTCGGGCACCCGAACGCCCATGCAGTGGACCGTGGGCCGCAATGCCGGTTTCTCTACCTGCCCCGCTGACAGCCTCTACTTCCCCGTCAATACCGAGGGAGGCAGCATCTCCGTCGAGGCCGAGGACAAAGACAGCCACTCCATGCTCAACTTCGTCAGAAGCGTACTCCACCTCCGCAAATCGTCCAAAGCCCTGGGCAACGACGGCTCCTGGACCCTCGTGAGCGATGTCAACAAGCCCTATCCGATGGTTTACAAGCGCTCCTACGGCAATGAGGTCTATGTCGTAGCCCTGAACCCGGCAGCGCGCAAGGTATCAGCCGACATCAGCCATATCGGAAAAGGCAAGGCGCTGATGGTCTCGGGAAAGGCTGACTATAAGGCTGGTAAAGCCACCGATACCGTCAACCTTGGAGCAACCTCTGCTGCCATATTCAGAATCAAGTAAAGCGAAAGTGTAACATGTAACATTTCCTTCCACCACATCATCGCTGCTGTCCTAAAACCCGGCAGGAAAAGCCTGCCAGCAATTATTTATGGCACCCTAAACGCGGTGGAATGAGCCCGCCATCAATAATTTGAGGGACGCTACTTCCGTATGTTATGACGAAAGCCAGCGTCCCTCTTTATGCTATTCCATAATTTGTGCAGCGAGTCTGCATTAGTCTTTATCTACAATACCGCAGCCACGAGATAGAGCACGATAGGTATGGTGACGAAGGCGATGCCGATGAAATCGATGACAACACCGGTCTTTATCATCTTGGTGATGGGCACATAGCCCGACGCATAGACGATGGCATTAGGCGGTGTGGAGACGGGGAGCATGAAGCCCAAGGAGGCCGACAGCGCTACACCGACAGCAACAGGCACCGGCGAGAACCCGGCGGCCACAGCGGCACCAATGGCCAACGGACCCACCATATTGGTGGCTGCCGTATGTGAGGTGAGCTCTGACATGAGCAGCGAGACAACGCAGAACACAGCCACAAGGGTGAGCTCCGACGGATTGCCACCCATCCACGCCACAATATTATCGCCTATCCACTGCGAGAGCCCCGTGGAATACATCATGCCGCCCATGGCCAGTCCGCCACCAAAAAGCAGGAGGGTGCCCCACTCCACGCCTTCCACGGCCTGCTTCCACGTGATGACACTACGGCGTTTGCCCTCGGCTGTGGTACCACCGGGGAGGAAGAAGAGCACCAGGGCGCCGATCATGGCAGCGATAGCCTCGGGGAAGAGACGGTTGTAAGTCTTCAGCACAGCACTGCCGTTGCCCAAGACGATGCTCAGCACACCCGGCGTTATCCACAGCACCACAGCGATGAGGAAGCCCACCATAGTGTTCTTCTGCGCCAAGGTCCAGCGGCCGAGCGCCTTGCGCTTCTCCTCCACAAACTCGTGGGCACCCTCGATGCGCTTCACATCGGCGGGGAACATGCGGCTGAGGATGATGTAAGCGATGACGAAATAGATAATCATGGCCACAAAGCCCCATATCATCCATTGGAAGAAGCCGATATTGATGTGGCAGAGCTCATCGAGGAATCCAAGCATGATGATGTTCGGCGGCGTGCCGATGGGCGTCAGCACCCCACCAATGGAGCAGGCGTAGGCGGTCATAAGCATCAGACCCGTGGCATATTTGTAGGTCTTCAGACTGATGACCTTGCCCTTGGCAGCCATCATCTCGCGGATAGCCTCCAAGAGTCCGAGGGCGATGGGAAACATCATGGCCGCCGTGGCCGTATTGCTAATCCATCCGGAGCAGAGCATGCAGGCCAGTCCCACGGCAAAGAAGATGCGCCGCGGGTTATCGCCGACCCACCGCATGGAGACGATGCCATAGCTGATACGCTTGTCGATGCCGTTGACCATCATGGCCTTGGCAATGATAAATCCGCCCATGAAGAGGAAGATGGTAGGGTTAGCGAAGGCGGCAAAGGCCTCCTTCATCTTCACCACGTCAAAGACGACGCAGAGAGTAGGGCCCAGGAGCGAGGTAACGGGGATAGGCACCGGTTCCGTTATCCACCACAGGGCGACAAGGGTCATGATGGCCAAGAGCTTATGGCCTTCTACACTCAGGCTCCCGATAGGCGTGAGCCAGACTAAGAGCGCACAGATGGGACCGCAGACGGCTCCGATAAGACGGCGACGACGGTCAAACTTGGAGTTTCTCTCTGCTTCTTCAATAGCAGCGAGGTCAGGGTTGGGTGTTGCCATAATATGAGGTTCTTAGGTTTGCTTGCAAATTTAGGGAAAAGAAATGATATGGCAAAGAAGAAATGAGAAAAAAATTGACCGCCGTCAAGCGAGTTGACCGCTGTCAAGAAAGCGAGTATAAACAACACTTTCATGGTCTGAAAATTTGTGAAATCAGCAAATGGCAGTAACTTTGCAGTGCAATTAAGCAAGAAAGCTATCAGCAAAGGCTGAAGCATGATTTTATTAAAGAGAAAATTAGAAAGGATAACAATTATGATGACAGTAAGCACTTTTATTGCAACAACAGCCCTGATGTTCGGTCTTATCTCACTCGTTGCCGTACACATGGGTAAGAATATCGAAGCATAAGAAGATTTGAGAGAATAAAAGAGAAGCATAGAACAATATAGAAAGCCGTGAATGGAGCGTGAGCCCCTTCACGGCTTTTTTTTATGAGTTTTTATAACCTTTATCTCATTGAATTGGAAAGAATTGCGTAAATTTGCAAATTAAATCGTAAATTCTGAAATATCAAAGATACTATAATGGCAGTAGAAATTAAGAAAGTAGAGAGCAAAAAGGACCTGAAGAAGTTTATCGACTTCCATTACGACCTCTATGCCGGCAGTCCCTACGATGCCCCGACCCTTTTCCTCGACGAAATGAACACGCTGAGCCCTGACAAGAATGTAGCCTTCGACTTCTGCGAGGCTGCCTACTTCCTCGCCTACAAGGACGGGAAGGTAGCGGGCCGCATCGCCGCCATCATCAATAAACGAGCCAACGAGAAGTTTGGCAAGCAGGACCTCCGCTTTGGATGGATCGACTTCATCGATGACCTCGAGGTCTCCAAGGCCCTCTTCAAGGCTGCCGAAGACTGGGGGCGCGCCAAGGGCATGACGTCTATCGTAGGCCCCTTGGGCTTTACCGATCTCGACCCCGAGGGCATGCTCATCATGGGCTTCGACAAGCTCAACACCATGGAGACGATATACAACTACGACTACTATCCCAAGCACATGGAGGCCATGGGCGGATGGGAGAAGGACAATGACTACGTGGAGTATTTCCTCCCCATGCCCGACAAGGTGCCCGAGAAATTCGCCAAGCTCTCACAGCTCATCGAGAAGCGCTACAACCTCCACGTGAAGAAGCTCACCAAGAAGGATGTCAACGCCGGATACGCCCACAAGGTCTTCCACCTCATCAACGAGACTTATAAGGATCTCTACGGCTTCGTGGAGCTCACCGACAGGCAGATAGACCAGTATGTGAAGTCGTACATGCCCATGCTCGACATGAACCTCATCACGGTCATCGTCGACGGCAACAAGAACGACGCCATCGCCGGTGTGGGTATCAGCATCCCCTCTATGGCCCGCGCCATGCAGAAATGCCACCGCGGACGCCTCCTGCCCTTTGGCTGGTGGCATGTTCTCAGAGCGCTGAAATGGCATAAGACGGAGGGTGTGGACCTCCTCCTCATCGGCTTCCTGCCTGAATACCGTGCCAAGGGTGCCAACGCCCTGCTCTTCGCCGACCTCATCCCACGATATATCGACTATGGATTCAAATGGGGCGAGACAAACGTGGAGATGGAGGCCAACAACGGCGTGCAAGGACAGTGGAGCGCCTTAGAGCATGTCAACCACAAGCGGCGCAGGTGCTTCCGTAGAGCTATCAAATAAAGATTATGGAAAACAACAACACTGTACAATATACCGACGATAACATTCGCCACTTGAGCGACATGGAGCATGTCAGGACGCGACCGGGTATGTATATCGGCCGGTTGGGTGACGGTAATCTGCCCGAAGACGGTATCTATGTGCTTCTCAAGGAAGTCATCGACAACTCCATCGACGAGTTCAAGATGAATGCCGGCGACCGCATAGAGATAGACATTGAGGACAACCTCCGTGTGGCTGTCCGCGACTATGGCCGCGGCATCCCCCAGGGCAAACTCGTAGAGGCCGTCTCCGTGCTCAACACCGGTGGCAAATACGATACCAAAGCCTTCAAGAAGAGCGTCGGCCTCAACGGTGTCGGCGTGAAAGCCGTCAACGCCCTCAGCGCTCATTTCGAGGTCAGAAGCTTCCGAGAGGGGAAGGTCAGAGACCTCACCTTCGAGCGCGGCAAGCTCACAGGAGACAAGACGGAGCCGACTCAGGACGAGAACGGTACCTATATCTACTTTGAGCCCGACAACACCCTCTTCAAGAACTACTCCTTCCACGACGAGATTGTGGAGACCATGCTCCGCAACTATACCTATCTCAACACGGGCCTGACCATCATGTACAACGGCCGGCGCATCAAGAGCCGCAACGGACTTGAGGACCTCCTCGTGGACACCATGACAACAGACCCCCTCTACCCTATCATCCACCTCAAGGGCGAGGACATCGAGATAGCCTTCACCCATACCAACCAGTATGGCGAGGAATACCACAGCTTCGTCAACGGACAGCATACCACACAGGGTGGCACACACCAGAGCGCCTTCAAGGAGCATATCGCCAAGACCATCAAGGAATACTACGACAAGAACTACGAGTATACCGACATCCGCAACGGCATCGTGGCAGCCATCGCCATCAACGTCGAAGAGCCCGTCTTCGAGTCGCAGACAAAGATTAAGCTCGGCTCCACACTCATGGAGCCCGGCGGCGAGACCATCAACAAGTATATCGGTGACTTCATCAAGCGGGAGGTCGACAACTACCTGCATATCCACAAGGAGGATGTCGCCGACGTCTTGGAGAATAAAATCAAGGAGAGTGAGCATGAGCGCAAGGCCATGGCCGGCGTCACCAAGCTGGCCCGCGAGCGCGCCAAGAAAGCCAACCTCCACAACCGAAAGCTCAGAGACTGCCGCATCCACTACAACGACATCAAGAACGACCAGAAGGAAGAGTCGAGCATCTTCATCACCGAGGGCGACTCGGCAAGCGGAAGCATCACCAAGAGCCGCGACGTGAACACCCAGGCTGTCTTCTCACTCAGAGGAAAGCCTCTCAACTCCTACGGACTCTCCAAGAAGGTGGTCTATGAGAATGAGGAGTTCAATCTTCTGCAGGCAGCCCTGAACATTGAGGACGGCCTCGACGACCTGCGCTACAACAAGGTTATCGTGGCCACAGATGCCGATGTCGACGGCATGCACATCCGACTGCTCATCATCACCTTCTTCCTGCAGTTCTACCCCGATCTCATCAAGAAAGGTCATGTCTTCGTCCTCCAGACCCCACTCTTCCGCGTCCGCAACAAGCGTACAAAGATAAAGAACAAGAAGGTCATCGCCGAGGCCGACGCCAAACTCGTCAAAGGCGAGAAGAAGAGCGACTTCATCACACGCTACTGCTATAGCGACGAGGAGCGCCTCAACGCCATCCGCGACCTCGGACCAGACCCGGAGATAACACGATTCAAAGGCTTAGGAGAGATCTCGCCCGATGAGTTCGTACATTTCATCGGTCCCGACATGCGCTTGGAGCAGGTGACGCTCCACAAGAACGACCAGGTGCAGAAACTCCTCGAATACTACATGGGAAAGAATACCATGGAGCGACAGAACTTCATCATCGACAACCTCGTCATCGAGGAAGACCTGCCGGAGGACGAGACGGAGAAGTAAGGATATGAACATCAATATCATACAACTTATGAACACAGCAGAAAGACACGGCACGGTAAAGGTCATCGCCAGCATGATGCTCTACCTCCTCATAGGTTTTTCCACCGCTTCAGCCCAGTTGCGCTTCGACTTCGGCAAGGACAGTCCGCTGAGGAAGTTGCAGATGGCGGAGCTGGCCATCAGCAACCTCTATGTCGACTCCGTCGATGAGAGCAAGCTCGTCGAGGACGGCATCCGCGGCATGATAGAGAAGCTGGATCCCCACTCCTCCTACTCCACGGCCAAGGAGACGAAAGCCATGAACGAGTCGCTCAACGGCTCCTTCGACGGCATCGGCGTGCAGTTCAACATGCAGGAGGATACCCTCCTCGTCATCCAGCCCACAGCGAAAGGTCCGTCGGAAAAAGCTGGTATCATTGCCGGCGACCGCATCATCGCCGTCAACGACACTGCCATCGCCGGCGTGAAGATGTCGCGCGAGGAGATTATGCGGCGGCTGCGCGGACCCAAGGGCACGAAGGTGAAGCTCACCGTGGTCAGACGCGGCATCAAGGAGCCCCTCGTCTTCACCGTCACACGCGACAAGATACGCACCAAGACCATCGACGGCTACTATATGATACGCCCAACGGTGGGATATATCCGTATCGGCAGCTTCGGCGCCAACACCTATAACGAGTTCATGGAAGCCGTGACAGCCCTCCGCAAGCAGGGCATGCGCGACCTCATCCTCGACCTTGAGGACAATGGTGGCGGCTATCTCCAGGCTGCCGTGCAGATTGCCAACGAGTTTCTGCAGAAGGGCGACCTCATCGTCTATACCAAGGGTCGCCGAACGCCACGCTACGACTACCGCGCACAAGGCGACGGCAAGCTGCAAGACGGTAAGGTGGTGGTCCTCGTCAACGAGTTCACGGCCTCAGCAGCAGAGATTGTCACCGGCGCCATCCAGGACCAGGACCGCGGCACCGTCGTCGGGCGCCGCTCCTTCGGCAAGGGCCTCGTACAGCGCCCCATCGACTTCCCCGACGGCTCTATGATGCGCCTGACCATCGCGCACTACTATACACCGTCAGGACGCTGCATACAGAAGCCGTATAAGAAGGGCGACCAGAGAGACTACGAGATGGAGCTCGACGAACGCTACAAGCACGGAGAGCTCTATTCCGCTGACAGCATCCACTTCGCCGACTCACTGAAATACGCCACGCTGAGGAAGCACCGCACCGTCTACGGCGGCGGTGGCATCATGCCCGACTATTTCGTGCCCCTCGACACCACGCAGTACACGCCCCTCCACCGACAGCTCATGGCGAAGGGCATCGTCATGGACTACGACTTGAAATATATGGACACGCACCGCAAGGAGCTGAAAGCCAAATACCCGCACTTCACCGACTACTTAGCTCACTACACAGTGCCGCAGGCCCTCACCGACAGCATCTTTGCAGCGGGCAAACGGCAGAAGATTACGGCTAAGGACGACGACGAGCTGAAGCGCACTAAGGACTATCTCAGCACGCAGCTCAAGGCCCTCATCGCACGCGACATCTGGGATATGAGCGAATACTTCCAGGTGATGAACGAGTCCAACCGCATCGTCAGAAAGGGCGTGGAGGTCATCACCAAGCCGTAAACAACGCTTTTCTGCGTGATGATGTTGGTACTAACAGCGAGATAAGCAATAGAGATTTCAACCAAAACCAGGAAAACAACTTTGTGTCAGCGACAAGGGCTTAGGCCCTTTGCCATTTGCGGGTTGAGGGTTTATGAGAGGCTTTGCCTCTCACCGCCCTCAACCCGCAAATGGCAGATTCTCCTACGTCGAATCTTGTCGCTGACACAAAGAAAACCTTAAAAACAGGCTGGCGCGGTGTGTGTCAACACAAACAACCTTTACTGAGACACACAAATATGAAGCGATACAATATTATTGTTACAACACAAATAATATTTCGGTATATATCCAGTTCTTCTAATATAGAAAACTAAATCTATATGTAATGAGAATACAAATTGGCAAAGAACAAATTGATCCAGAACTTCTTATGAAGCTTAAACGCTACGTGTATCCCATATTGGGCTGCTGTCAGGAGGTGCACAGAGAGATGGGACCTTGGCTGAATGAATATATGTATCAGGATGCCTTGAAGATAGCTTTAGCTGATGCAAGAATTCCTTTTCAAGCCGAGTTCCGATTCTTTGTCAAATTCCATGGACATCAGATTCCTCACGAACATAGAATGGATTTTCTTGTTGACGATCATATCATTATAGAATGTAAAGCAATTACTGAGATAGGCACAGAGCAGCGTCAACAACTTTGGAACTATATGCGACTTACCAATTATCGAATCGGTATTCTTTATAACTTTGCACCAGCTAAAGACCAATGCGAGAAGTATTACTATAATCCCGATACGAAAAGTATCTCTGCATTCTGAATTATCAAGAAGGCAGGCAGGTATAATCATCGAAGCGACCAAGGAGTTTCTAAAGTCACCGCGCTAGCCTGTTTTTAAGGTTTTCTTTGTGTCAGCGCCAAGATTCGACGTAGGAGAATCTGCCATTTGCGGGTTGAGGGCGGTGAGAGGCAAAGCCTCTCATAAACCCTCAACCCGCAAATGGCAAAGGGCCTAAGCCCTTGGCGCTGACACAAAGGTGTTTTCCTGGTTTTTGTTGAAACTATGGAGAATTCTTTAACCTATTAGCACGAATATATCCACACGAAACTTTTTCATCTAAATTGAAGAAGAACCGTTTTCCTTGTTGTAATGCAAGCCAGAGGTACAAAGGCTGTTTCGGTGCAATTAGACATTGTTTTTATTATTTTAACAGCACGAAGCCTCAAAAAACGGTGCAAAGACAGGCGTCATCTCATAGAGAACACCTACCTTTGCACCGCTTCTTTGTATCAAAACAACTTAAAAACTATAACACTATGGACAAGACACGACTTTTATCGGCAACCATCATCGCCGTGGGCATCATCCTCTTAGGCCTGAGCATCAAAGGTGGCATGGACAACTTCACGGAGAAAGACCGCAAGGTGACCGTCAAAGGCCTCGCCGAGCAAGAGGTGAAGGCCGACAAAGTGACATGGCCTATCGTCTCCAAAGAGCTGGGCAACGATCTGCCGGAGCTCTACGACCGCATCGCCAACAAGCAAAACACCATCAAGGCTTTCCTTATCAAAAACGGCGTACAATCCAACGAAATCAGTGTCAGCGCACCAAAGGTCATCGACCTCTCCGCAGACCAGTACAATTCAAATAACCACGCTTATCGGTACAATATCACCCTTGTCGTCACTGTCACCTCACCGAAAGTCGACCTCATCCGCAGCATTATCGCCCGCCAGGGCGAGCTCCTCAAGGAGGGTGTGGCCATCGTCGGCGGCGACTACGACCAGCAGACGGTATACGAATATGTTGGCTTCAAGAAGATGAAACCAAAGATGATGGCCGAGGCTATCGAGAATGCCGAGGCTACGGCCCAGCAGTTTGCCAAGAACAGCAACTCTAAGCTTAACAAGATTGTCAGCGCTGACCAGGGCCAGTTCTCCATCGACGACCGAGACGCCAACACGCCCTACATCAAGCGCGTCCGCGTCGTCACCACTGTCACCTATTCACTGAAGGATTAACACATTATCTACGGCATATGCCACGGAATTCTGAGGCAAATGCCACGGATATCCACGACAAATGCCACGGAAGTCCGTGGCATTTGCCGTGAATGATGATGGAATATAGACGTTAAAGGGATGCTGACAGTATAGAATGAGCTTCTTACTTGAAGAGCTCCTTAATGCCACCAAGGCTGCCCATGAGATTGCTGGCCTCGTAAGGCAGGAAGACGGTCTTCGACTTGTCGCCGCTGGCCACCTGCTGCAACATCTGGATATAGTTCTTTGCCAGGAGGTAGTTGGCCGGATTTGTGCTCTGACCTACCGCCGTCGTGATCTTCTCGATGGCAGCGGCCTCAGCCTCGGCCTTGCGGATACGGGCTGTAGCCTCACCCTCGGCGCGGAGGATGGCCTGCTGCTTGTCGGCCTCAGCGCGGTTGATGGTAGCCGTCTTCTCACCCTCAGACTTGAGAATCTGAGCCTGCTTCTCACCCTCTGAGGTGAGGATGGTGGCACGCTTGTCGCGCTCTGCCTGCATCTGCTTCTCCATGGCCTGCAAGACGCTCTGAGGCGGGATGATGTCCTGAAGCTCGACGCGGTTGACCTTGATACCCCATTTGTTGGTAGCATCGTCGAGGACACCACGGAGCTTGGTGTTGATGACATCACGCGAGGTGAGGGTCTGGTCGAGCTCCATCTCACCGATGATATTACGCAACGTCGTCTGTGTGAGCTTCTCGATGGCATTGGGGAGGTTGTTAATCTCATAAACCGCCTTGAAAGGGTCTACAATCTGGAAGTAGAGCAGGGCGTTAATTTGCATCTGGATATTATCCTTGGTGATAACATTCTGCTTGTCGAAGTCGTAGACCTGCTCGCGGAGGTCGATGTGGTTGCTGTAGACATAGCGTCCGCGAACATAGGTGATGATAACCTTTGCCCTGTCGATGAAGGGGATGATGATGTTGATACCCGGCTTCAGCGTAGCATAATATTTTCCGAGACGCTCGATGATACGGGTCTCGCTCTGAGGAATAATCACGATAGCCATCTTAGCGAAGATGAGCACCAGGACGACGAGTCCAATGAGAATACCTGTTCCAATCATAGTTGTAAGTTTATAGTTGAGAGTTTATAGTTGCAAGTTGATATCTGTTAGTTGTTAATTGAAAGCTGTCAACTGACGAACCTATAGTTGAGTAGCCTTCAAGCAAAATCCTTATCATCCTTTATACGGGCACCACGGTGACGATGATGCTGTCACGGTCTACGATGCGCACCGTGGCACCTTTAGGGATAGCTGCGCCGTCCTTGGTCACAGCGCGCCACTCGTCGCCATCGACCTTGACATATCCCGGTTTCTCCGCGTTGATGGGCTCTATGACAAGTCCCTCCCGCCCTATCAGCGCGTCGGCATTGCTCGTGCGGTCGCCATGGTTGGGATGCAGATATCGGATGGCAAAAGGTCGGACACCAAAGACACACACGGCTGAGGCAACAGCAAAGATGACGACCTGGAACCAGAACGGGGTGCCAAAGAGGGAGACGATGACAGAGCAGGCCGCACCAATGGCAAAACACATCAGATAGAAGGTGCCCGACGACACTTCTAAGATAAGAGCCAGAACACTGATGAGCGTCCAGACAAGCCACAAGTTGGAAGTTAGATAATCTATCATAGTCGTAACGTTTTAATGGATTACACCGCAAAGTTAGGCTTTTTCTTCATACAAGTATGGAAAAAGCCATTCCACGATGTTTCAAATGGAACAAGATGGAACAAAATATCAGCAACAAGGGCCAGAAGATTGCAAAAAAGATGTTATCTTTGTGGCAAAATAAAACATCTTATGAGAGACGCCTACTGGATTATCGCCGTCATGGTCTTCATCATGGTCTTCCTCTTGCTGACATACGTCTATGTCCGCAAGCGCTTTGTCAGGGAGATAGCCTACCGCAAGCGCCTCGTCCACTCCTATGAGAAAGAGCTGGAGACCCAGCGGCAGCACCTCAGACAAACCAAGGAAAAGCTCGAAAGGGTCACCAAGGAGATAGACAACTACAAGACGGAGCTGCGCACTAAGGAGCGTCTCTTGGAGGAGAAAATCAACCAGAACAAGACTTTCATCAAGCTCCTGCACCAGACGGAGCTTGAGGACAATGCCGAGGACATCATCAAGGCCGTGCGCTTGGCTTCGGAAGGGCGCCACACGCTGAGCGAGGAGGAATGGAAGATGCTGCTGCATGCCGTTGACGAGATGTATCCCACTTTCAACGACTCACTGATTCGCAAGATTGGCAAGGTAGACCGCCAGGAGCTCCGCGTCTGCTACCTCATCAGGATAGGCCTCACCAATCCGAAGATTCAGAACATCACCGGCCTGCCCCGCACCACCGTATGGCGATGGGTGAAGAAATACGACTGGATCAATCGCCCACAACAGTGATGCGCACACCCAAGGTTTGACTGATAAGGGCAATGATGCTGTCGAGGCTGTCGGCTTAGAAGGCTATGAAATAGTACGGGCTGGTGTATTGCGATTGCCACCCTTACGACAACAGTTCAAGCAGCTCTTCCTGTGTCAGTGCATGGCTCATGTCAGTGCCCTCTAAGAGCGAGTCGGCAAGGTCGCGCTTGCTCTTGTGCAGACGCTGAATCTTCTCCTCAATGGTATGCTGGGAGATGAGATGGTAGACGGTGACATCCTGCTTCTGCCCGATACGGTAGGCGCGGTCAGTGGCCTGCTGCTCGATGGCAGGGTTCCACCACGGGTCGAGATGGATGACATAGTTGGCTCCGGTGAGGTTGAGTCCGAGTCCACCAGCCTTCAGACTTATCAGGAAGAAGGGACATTTGCCCTTTTGAAAGTCTCTCACAAGCTTTTCGCGCTGGGCCATGGGTGTAGACCCATCGAGGTAGAGATAAGGCAGTTTGGCCTTATCCATGGCTTTTTTCACCTCATTGAAGAAAGACGTGAACTGGCTGAAGACAAGGGCGCGGTTGCCACTGTCGTTGAGACTCTCTGCCAGGTCGATGAAAGCGAGGACTTTGCTCGACGGACGCTTCCATTTCTTGTCGACGAGGGACACGCTGCAGGCCAGCTCGCGGAGCTTGGTAATCTCGGCAAGGGTACTTACCTTGACTGACTTATCAGCCAAGACAAGGTCTTCGGCCTGACGACGGTGGACTTCATAAGTGGTCATCTCGTCAGAAGACAGCTCCACAGGCACGGTAATCTCATTCTTCTCAGGCAGTTCCTCGATGACCTCACCCTTGGTGCGACGAAGCAGGAATGGCGAGATGAGACGGCGGAGCTGATTCTGACGCTCCTTGTCGTGGTCGACCTCGATGGGCACGATGAATTTCTTGCCAAACTGGTCGGCACTGCCTAAAAGTCCGGGGTTGATAAACTGGAAGAGGTTCCAAAGTTCGGAGAGATGGTTCTGGATAGGCGTACCGGTGAGGATGACCTTGCGCTTGGCCTGCAAGGTCATAGCCGCCTTCGACATCTTCGTGTTGGGGTTCTTGATGGTGTGCGCCTCGTCGAGACAGATGATATTCCACTCTTTTGCCGCTAACTGCTCCTGGCAGATATTGATAAGCGCATAGGTGGAGACGACGACATCACCGGCCTGAGCCCCTTTGATGGCCTCGTCGCGGTCTTCAGCAGCGTTGAGGATGGTGACGCTGAGCGTGGGCGCAAAGCGCTGCAACTCATTACGCCAGTTGGGAACGACGGAGGCTGGCGCTACGACGAGTGATGGGCCCTCGCTCTCCTTGTCGAGGAGCATGGTGATGGTCTGCAACGTCTTACCAAGACCCATGTCATCAGCAAGACAGGCTCCGGCTCCCCAGGAGGTGACACGCTCCAGCCAGTCGTAGCCTTCCTCCTGGTAGTCGCGGAGAGTGGCCTGGAGCGCAGCAGGCACCTCAGGCTGGACATTGGCGCTCTCGGCAATACGCTTGCGGAGGTCGTCCATGACCTTGCTGTGGGAGATGTTCGCCTCGGTATTGTCAAGGACATCGCCGAGGAGCCCCACTGCTGCTGATGCCATCTGCAAGTGGTTGCGGCGGTCGGTGGTAACGGTATCGAGACGCTTGAGAATCTTGCTCAGGTCACCGCTGAGGGTGATATATTCGTTCTCGCCAATCTTGATATACTTCTGTTTGCCGGCATCATGCATCAGTTCGAGCAGTCGCTGTAGGGAGACGACCTCATCCTCGCTGATGCGCACGTCGCCCTCGACGTCAAACCACCCGTTCTTAGCCTTGAAGCCGATGGAGGCGGCGCTGGCCTTGACAGTGGGATGATATTTGACTTTAGCGCCCTCAGGCCACTCCATCTCGCAAATGTCGGTATTGTCCTTCACCCACTGCATGAGCTCTAAGAACTGGCCGATACCCAGGACGACAGTGGAAGTGACGGAAGTGGGACGGAAGTCGGATTCGTCGTCGACAACGTCGAGGTCGGAGAGCTTCATTGCCAAGGCTTTGAGATGCTTGCGCTCCTCGCGAAGATTGCGTACTACCTGCACCTTATGGCCGTCTTTCTCGGCTATAGTGGTGATGTTGCCCTCGCCGGGGACGAAGATGAGTCCAGAGAAGACATGGACAGAGACAGAGAAGGAATAGCTATCGTAAGAATCTGGTACACAACGCAGTGTGAGCTTTGTAACGCCATTGACTTTCTCTAAGTCGTCGAGGTCGACCACCATATTGGAATGAATCTCTGTCTTGCCGCCAAGGGCTGCAATGAGTTTCATCAGCAGAGGTTCGGCCTCCTTGGGATACTTCTTTTGCGCAAGGAGCTGACTGTAGACATTACGCTCGAAGGACGACGGAGAATAGACGCTGTAGTCTGTAGGCGTATTCTTCTTCAAGATGACGGAATAGTTGTCTCCACTGTTGATAGTCTCTACATTGGTACTGATAGAGAAGGTGCCGTCTTTGTCCTTGTCGATAATCAGGAAGGGCTTGTCCTTATGAATACTGACGGGCAAAAGGGAGAGGTCTGAGTCGCTGGACCCGACATAGACATGATCGCTGCCGACGAGGTCGGGAAGGTATTCTTTCTGATAGATAGAATAGTCCCATTCATTGATGGAGCTGATGAAACGCCGGTCGACGTCATCAAGCGGGACATCGGCGTCGGTAAGCCGCTTCAAGGCTTGTGGGGAGAGACGACGACCCACAGACCAATCGCCATTCTTCTTGCGCTTCTGCTGAATGGGGACGATCATCTCGTATTCCAAAAGGTAAATCAGACGTGTATCGCGCTCTACGACCTTGCCGTCGGTATCACCATTGGCAGGAGTATTCTCGTCGATGATAGCTTGCAGGCGCATAGCCCAAACAGGCCGTATGTTGATGGTAAAGAAGATGGACGCACCTAAATTATTTGCACCGGCGTCAGTCTTAGGTACCACACCCGTGGGCATGAGCTCAGCTTTCAGCCAAGCAGCTTGAGGCGGATTCTTGGTGAGCGACGGCTTCCTGACACTGTCCGGCCATGTACCAAGTCGGTTCTGCACCATCCAACAGAGCCATTTGATGGAGGATTCATGACTTTGCGCAAAATAGCTCGACAGGCTCTTGCTGTTGATTTTATCCTGTTTATGAGAAATGAAATAGTCGTAGAGCGGCGTGAAGATATAGCCAGCGGAGTTATAGCTGTAGAAGTCTTTCTTCTTTATCAACGTCTCCAACTTCTTCTTAGACTGCTCTGTATCGGTTAATAAGAGACATAAAAGATAGTAGTAGTTGACAAAGAAATCTTCAAAGAATCCCTTATAGTTGGACGTCTTGTTATGACAGGTTATAGCCTTCAGAAAGAGCTTCAGGGCTGCTTTACACTTGCTCTGGTAGAGATATTGGATGGCAGCAGTGGAAAGGGAAAATTCATCTACCTGAAGTTTGCCGAGGTCCTCGCTCATCTTGCCGGTGCCAAGATAATAGTAGAGATTGAACAAGCTGTGCAGACTATCAGTCACTTTGCCATCTCTCTCTCGGTCACGGCGATCGTCTATCACTATCTGGCGAAGATATTCCCAGTCGACCGCATCATCTCTGACAAGCATGTTGCAGATGCCGATATAGACACAATGGAAAAGGATGCTGTCATTGCGACGGCGGAAGAACTCACGGAAGTCCTTATCGGGAAAGACAGCTATCAACTCTTCTGACAAGCCAGAGCTGATTGATCCCGATAATTCAGTGTCTGTACGGTTGATGATAGCAAGCGCCTCAGAGGTAAGATTTATTATGGAATAGGAGTTCGTAAGCTTCTGTACTGCTTTGAAAACTTCGTCAAACAACTTATAATATGCATCCTCTTTGGCCACCATCAAGATTCTAAAGAGCAGACCTTTGGCCAAAGAATAATGATAGGTGTAAGGAGAGTAGTAGCCACCGCTACGCGTCTCATTCGCAAAGCCTTGGCTTGAAAGATATTTCAACGATGTGGAAATAGTAGAAGTCGTCAGATGCAACAACTTTGCACCCCGTTTGAAAAAGCTTCCATCTAAGGCATGACCGTAGCAAACAGTTAAGGCAAACAACATAGTCAGCCTTTCGGTAGAAAGATCTTTGATGCTATCGATAGCAGGCGACTGTTTTTCCATGAATGTTTATTTCTTTGATGATTTGTTAGCAAAAAACGTGGCGTCTATCTACCCCTTAGAAACACTTAAAGCATAGCCAATGCTGCATTCTCGTTGGCCTCCATAATCTCACGCTCACCGGGGCCCTTGTCATTGATACCGCAGAGATGAAGGATCCCGTGGATGATGACACGATGGAGCTCGTCATCATAGGGCTTGTTGAATTTCTCAGCATTGCTGCGCACGGTGTCAAGGGAGATGACAATATCGCCATTAAGGACATCTCCCTCATCGTAGTCGAAGGTGATGATATCTGTGTAGTAGTCATGACCAAGATACTGCTGGTTGACCTCCAGAATCTTCTCGTCGCTGACGAACATGTAACCTATCTCTCCGACCTTACGGCCATGGGCGGCTGCCACTCGCTTAATCCATGCGGTGGTAACGCGGTGACGGATTTTCGGCATCTTTACGCCGTCTGCATTATATGTAATCATAATCTTTTGGGGTTGTTAATATCCATTTTATTTATCTTCAGAGACTGTTTCACCAGTTCCCTGACGCTTAGGCAACATCCACGAGGCATCCTTGTGGAAGAAGTCCAACTGACGGTAGGCTGTTGACGAGACCGTGGCCAACTCAGGAGGAGAATAGAGCAACACCGTCTCAAGGTCACCAAGACGTTTGTTGTATTCTGCCTCCACCTTCTCATATTCGAAGTCGATGGTCGTGCGAACACCGCGCACCAAGAACTGTGCACCTACCTTCTTGGCAAAGTCAACGGTCATACCATTGTTGACAGCAACTTCCACACGTGAATCACCGGCATAGAGATGCCGGATGGCCTCCACACGCTCCTCAGCAGAAAACTTGTAATGTTTCTCAGGGTTGAGGGTAACGACGACATAGAGCTTGTCAAAGAGCAGCAACGACCGCCGGACAATATCGGCATGACCGATGGTAAAAGGGTCAAAACTGCCACCAAAAAGTGCTATTCTCATCTTAGAAAAGTGTTGGCTGTTCTTGATTTGCGTTATACATATTTCTACCTAAATGTTCATAGGCAAGCGATGTGGCCATACGACCTCGAGGCGTGCGCTTGATGAATCCCTCCATAATGAGGAATGGCTCATAGACCTCTTCCACGGTGCCGGCATCTTCACCGATAGCCGTAGCAATGGTTGACACGCCAACTGGGCCGCCGCGAAATTTGTCGATAATAGTGGTGAGAATCTTGTTGTCTATCTCGTCAAGTCCATAGCTGTCAATATTCAATGCAGTCAGGGCGATGTCAGCAATATCTTTTGTAATGGTGCCGTTGCCCTTCACCTGCGCAAAATCTCTGACGCGTCGCAACAAGCCGTTGGCAATACGCGGTGTACCACGAGAGCGGCGACTGATTTCCACCGCTGCCGCATCCTCGATGGGCACCTTCAGCAGACTGGCCGACCGCTTGATGATTCTCTGTAGGGTAGCCGGGTCATAATACTGCAAGTGCATGTTGATGCCAAAGCGGGCGCGGAGAGGTGCCGTGAGCATGCCTGAGCGCGTCGTGGCTCCTATCAGGGTGAAAGGGTTCAGATCAAGCTGGATGGACCGAGCCGACGGACCCTTGTCAATCATGATATCAATGCGGTAATCCTCCATAGCGGAATAGAGATATTCCTCCACGACAGGTTGCAGACGATGTATCTCGTCGATGAAAAGTACGTCGCGGGGCTCAAGAGATGTCAGGATACCCGCCAAGTCTCCAGGCTTGTCAAGGACTGGACCAGAAGTAATCTTGAATCCCACGCCAAGCTCATTGGCGATGATATTGCTCAGCGTGGTCTTACCCAAACCGGGTGGACCATAGAGCAGAGTATGGTCGAGAGGCTCGCCACGGTATTTAGCGGCCTCGACAAAGACACGGAGGTTGTCGACAACAGTCTGCTGACCGTTGAAGTCGTCAAAACGAAGCGGACGAAGGGCATTCTCAAAGTCCTTCTCCTCCTTGCTCACGTGCTCGTCGCGTATGTCGAAATCGTCTGCCATTCAATTCACCTTATTATAATTAATGCAAAGTTACTGATATTTTTCCACATTAATCTTTGTCGAAAGGAAAAAACTATGTAATTTTGAAAAGATAAAAAGATATTCAATGGATTTCTATTACGACGTTTTAGTCATCGGAGGTGGGCATGCAGGCTGCGAGGCAGCCAGCGCGGCCGCGAACATGGGTGCGAAGACCTGCCTCATTACGATGGATATGAACAAGATTGCACAGATGAGCTGCAACCCCGCCGTGGGCGGTATTGCCAAAGGACAGATCGTCCGAGAGATTGATGCCATGGGCGGAAAGATGGGTATCGTCACCGACCGCACAGCCATCCAGTTCCGCATGCTGAACAAAGGCAAAGGACCGGCAGTATGGTCTCCGAGAGCGCAATGTGACCGTGGAAAGTTTATCTGGGAATGGCGCCGACAGCTCGACCACACCGACAACCTTGACATCTGGCAAGACCAGGCTGAAGAGCTTATCGTTGAGAATGGGCGAGCTGTCGGTGTGAGAACGATTTGGGGTGTTGACTTCCACGCCGGAGCTGTCATCATCACCGCCGGCACCTTCCTCAACGGACTCATGCACATCGGCCACCACAAAGTACAAGGCGGAAGGGTAGCAGAGCCAGCGGCGCTGCACCTTACTGATTCTATCACGCGCTGGGGCATCCGAAGCGGAAGAATGAAGACAGGAACACCCGTACGACTTGACAAACGCACCATACACTTCGAAGATACGGAAGAACAACCTGGGGACGAAGACTGGCATCAGTTCTCCTATATGGGGGTGCAGCATGCCCTCAAGCAGCTACCATGCTGGACATGCAGCACCAACGCCAAAGTCCACGAAATACTCCGCAGTGACCTCGATAATTCACCCCTTTTCAACGGACAGATACAAAGCACTGGACCTCGCTACTGCCCATCGATAGAGACCAAGCTCGTCGTATTCCCTGACAGAGACCAACATCCTCTCTTTATAGAGCCCGAAGGCGAAGATACGAATGAGATGTACCTCAACGGCTTCTCGTCGTCCATGCCCATGGAGACACAGCTAAAGGCTATCCACCAGATTCCAGCCCTCCGTGACGCCAAGGCATATCGCCCAGGCTATGCTATCGAATACGACTACTTCGATCCCACACAGCTCAAGCACTCGTTGGAATCGAAAGTCATAGAAGGGCTTTTCTTCGCAGGGCAGGTCAATGGAACTACAGGATATGAGGAAGCCGCCGGGCAAGGACTGATAGCAGGTATTAACGCAGCAAGAAAATGTAGCGGTAATGAGCCACTCGTCCTCAAACGCGACGAGGCATACATCGGCGTACTCATCGATGACCTCTGCACAAAGGGCGTAGACGAACCTTATCGAATGTTCACATCCCGAGCCGAATATCGCATCCTCCTACGTCAGGACGACGCCGATGCCAGACTCACGGAAATATCCTATCAACTTGGATTGGCGAAAACGGAGCGCTATGAGCGATGGATGGCTAAGAAATCAGAAATAGAAAGAATTATCCGGTTCTGCGATAATACGCCCGTTCATCCGAAAGACATCAATGGTGCTCTCGAAGCCATGGGCACCACCCCACTCCATTTCGGCTGCAAGATATCCGACCTTATCGCCCGTCCACAACTCACGATAGAAAAGTTAGCTGAAGTCATTCCTGAACTGAATGAAGCTATCCATCACTATGCCGACGGAACTTCTGCTGACAACAAGGAATCTGTCAGAGGTTCCAACACAAATATTCCTTCGATGACAGAAATCACAGAAGCCGCCGAAGTACGTATCAAATATAAAGGTTATATAGAGCGCGAGAATATCGTCGCTGACAAGATGCGCCGTTTAGAAAATATACGTATCAAAGGACATTTCAATTATAATGAAATTAAGGAGATCAGTACCGAGGGCCGTCAGAAGCTCCAACGCATCGACCCGGATACGCTTGCCGAGGCGAGCCGAATACCAGGTGTTTCACCGAGCGACATCAACGTACTTCTTGTTTTGATGGGACGTTGAGTCCGCTGCCATCATCGCAACGAGATAGTCGAGTCGTCGCGTTGTTTCACGTGAAACAGCGCACATCTTAATTAATTGATAAAGAAAGAAATAACACTTAAAGTAAAACGTAAAAGATGAACAATCCAACCCTTCTCGCCAATCTGCGCGTCATTCCCGACTGGCCGATTAAAGGCGTCACTTTCCGCGACGTAACTACGCTCTTCAAAAGTCCCGAATGCGTCAAGATTATCAGCGACGCCATGTACGACCTATACAAGGACAAAGGCATCACAAAGATAGTAGGAATAGAGAGCCGCGGCTTTGTGATGAGCTCTGCCGCTGCCCTACGTCTCGGTGCCGGCATCGTACTCTGCCGCAAACCAGGAAAGCTACCATGCAAGACTGTGCAGGAAAGCTATGCCAAGGAATATGGCATCGACACGATAGAAATACACGAAGACGCCATTACCCCTGATGACGTCGTGCTCGTGCATGACGACTTACTTGCCACAGGTGGCACTATGAAGGCGGCCTGCGACCTTGTCAAGAAATTCCATCCCAAGCGTATCTACGCCAACTTCATCATGGAACTCAACTCTGAGTTTCCACACACAAGAGACATCTTCGACAAAGATATCGAGATTACCAGTCTGATGAAGTTCTAAACAGAGAATTTCTGCACTTACAGCGTAAAAAGAAGAATTCTTTCATATAATTAGTCCAATCTGCCGCATGGAAGATTGGACTAATTGCTAATAGACAGCCGCCGAAAGGCAGTCCGTTCCACGTGGAACGAGATATAGAAGGTCTTATACATATATTATATCAGACAAACAACATGACAAAAGAAGAGAATGAGAAAAGGCTCGCTTATCTAAAGAACATCGTTCTCAACATGCCTGAGAAGCCTGGCAGCTACCAATATTACGACGACCTGCGTGAAAACGGCGGAACGATCATCTATGTGGGAAAGGCCAAGAACTTGAAGCGAAGGGTCTCAAGCTATTTTCATCGGGAGGTAGACAGATATAAGACAAAGGTTCTTGTGTCGAAGATAAGAGACATTTCTTATACCGTTGTCAACACCGAGGAAGACGCCCTGCTACTTGAAAACTCTCTCATCAAGAAATACAATCCCAAGTACAACGTTCTTCTGAAAGACGGCAAGACCTATCCGTCGATCCTTGTCACCAACGAATATTTCCCACGCATCTTCAAGACCAGACATATCGACCGCCGCCTCGGTACTTATTTTGGGCCCTACCCTCACATCAGTGCCATGTACAACATTCTTGAGCTCATCCACAAAGCTTTCAAGCCACGGCGCTGCCATCAGCCGATTACGCAGGAGGGTATCGATGCGGGCAAATACAAGCCCTGCCTGGAGTACCATATCCACAACTGTGAAGGCTGCTGCATTGGTCGGCAGTCAAGGGAAGATTATTTAGAGAACATCCGTCAGGCCAAGGAAGTACTCAAGGGCAACACCCGCGAGCTTTCCGAATGGCTCTACGAGCGCATGATGGCCAATGCAAAGCTACTCAAATTTGAGGAAGCCGAGCGGCTCAAAGAGCGCTATCTCCTCATGCAAGATTTCGTCTCCAAGAGTGAGGTCGTCAGCCACACCATCACCGACGTCGACGTCTTCACCATCACTGACGACGACAACCGCAAGAATGCCTACATCAACTATATCCACGTCAAAAACGGCACCATCAACCAGAGTTTTACCTATGAATACAAGCGCAAGCTCGATGAGAGTGACGAAGACCTGCTCCTACAAGCTATTCCAGAGATTCGTGATCGTTTCGGCAGTACAGCAAAGGAGATTATCGTACCCTTTGAGATGGAGTGGAAGATGAAAGATGCTGACTTCTTCGTGCCTCAGCGTGGCGACAAGAAGCATCTCTTAGAGCTCTCTGAGATGAACGGAAAACAGTATAAGTTTGACCGCCTCAAGCAGTCGGACAAACTCAATCCCGAGCAGAAGCAGACCCGCCTGATGAAGGAGCTACAAGACAAGCTCCACCTCGCCAAGCTGCCTTATCAGATAGAGTGCTTCGACAACTCTAATATCTCCGGTACCGATGCCGTAGCAGGCTGTATCGTCTATAAAGGTATGAAGCCGTCGCGGAAAGACTATCGCAAATACAATATCAAGACGGTCACAGGACCCGACGACTATGCGTCGATGCAGGAGGTCGTGCGGCGCCGCTATTCCCGCATGAAGGAAGAGGGCACTCCCCTTCCCGACCTCATCATCACTGATGGCGGCAAAGGCCAGATGGATGTAGTGCGCGAGGTAGTAGAAGACGAGCTGCATCTCAATATCCCTATCGCCGGACTTGCCAAAGACGACAAGCATCGTACCAACGAGCTTCTCTTTGGCTTTCCGCCACAAGTCATTGGCATGAAGACCGACAGCGAACTCTTCCACATCCTCACACAGATTCAAGACGAGGTCCACCGATATGCCATCACCTTCCACCGCGACAAGCGTTCCAAACATGCACTTCACTCCGCATTAGATGACATCAAAGGCATAGGGCCCAAAACGCGAGATAAGCTTCTAAACGCCTTTAAATCAGTAAAGAAGATTAAGGGTGCAACGATTGAAGAACTTGCTACCGTCATCGGCCAGGAAAAGGCAAAAGCCGTAAAGGAAAGCCTATCTAAAGAAGCGTAAACAAAGGAGAACGTATAAAGAAGCATAGACAGGCAAAGAAGCATAAAGACATACATCATTAATCAGATAAACGCAATCAAAAACATGAGAGTAGTCATACAGCGTGTCACACACGCATCAGTAACAATAGAAGGAAAAGTAAAATCAGCCATCGGCAAAGGGTACCTCATTCTTGTAGGAATAGGTTCCGACGACACCGAGGAGGATGCGCAATGGCTCATCAAGAAGATAGTCGGACTCCGCGTCTTCGACGACGAGCATGGCGTGATGAACCTCAGCATCAAAGATGTTGGCGGCGACATACTCATCGTCTCCCAGTTCACCCTGATGGCCAGCTACAAAAAAGGCAACCGTCCCAGTTGGATCCACGCCGCACCTCACAATATCTCTATCCCACTCTACAACCGCTTTGTAGAACTGATGACCGAGGCCATGGGCAAACCTGTCGGCACGGGCGAGTTCGGTGCCATGATGGAGGTAGACCTTCTCAATGACGGACCTGTCACCATCTGCATGGACACCAAGCACAAAGAGTAAATCTTTATAAACGTTAATAAAAGCGCTTCTGAGGAGCCGAAATTCACCATCAAGTGGACGGCTCCTCATTTTCGGCGGCATTCTCAGAAGCGGTATTTAGGTTACAATAAAGAGCTACACCTTTGTTTATCAATTACATACAATCAAAAGGTATGATTTAATCTTTACAATAAGACTTCTTTGTTTTAGCCTTCAAAAGCAGCTAAAGCTTTATCTGCACATATGTAGACAGCCGACAAGCATATAATCGTGATTGCGCGCAAACATACAAAAGAGAAATCAGACAACAGCGCAGAGCCTATCCTACCCTATCGCAAGAGATGCGCACATATAGCAAGAGCAAAAAAGAGATAGAAACGATTTATTATTTTTTATGCCGGGAAGAGTCAGATACGTCGGCAAATTGTGGTATCTTTGCAGAAACGCTAAAACTATGACAATATCCGAAGCACAAGAAATGGTGGACAAATGGATTAAGACCTATGGCGTCCGCTACTTCTCCGAACTCACCAACATGACCATACTCACAGAGGAGGTTGGCGAGCTTGCGAGAGTGATGTCGCGCAAATATGGCGACCAAAGTTTCAAACCCGGAGAGAAAGACAATACCGGTGAGGAAATCGCCGATATCTTCTGGGTGCTCTGCTGCATCGCCAACCAAACTGGTGTCAACATCACAGAAGAGTTCCAGAAGAGCATAGAAAAGAAAACAAAGCGAGACGCTGAGAGGCATAAGAACAATCCAAAATTGCAACAAACCAAATAGGCGTAAAAGCACCCTAAGACAGCAACAACAAATCAGAAAATATAAATACAATGGGAATCATCAAAGAAAAAGTAACAAAGGACATCCAGGCCCAGCGCAGTCAGGGCATTGTGAAGAGCAGCAAGATAGACCAGGCTTTTGCCAAATACAACCTCAATGTTGACGAGGCCGAAGTGCGTGCCAAGCTCAAGGAGCTCATAGCCGAGAAAGTTCCCGAAAACGACAACATCGACGTCAAGAAATTCCTCTTAGGCAGCGTAGAGCTGACATCCCTGCATACCACAGACACCGAGGAGAGCATCCTTGCCATGGTGGAGAAAGTGAACAAGTTCGAAGCCACCTATCCCGACCTACCCCATGTCGCTACCATCTGCGTTTATCCCAACTTTGCCCACCTTGTGCGCAACAGCCTCGAGGTCGATGGTGTAGAAATAGCTGTCGTCAGTGGATCTTTCCCTTCCTCACAGACCTTCATGGAGGTGAAGATCGCAGAGACCGCTTTAGCCATTAAAGATGGTGCTACCAATGTCGATATCGTACTGCCCGTAGGCAAATTTCTCTCCGAGGACTATGAAGGTGTTGCCGACGACATCAACGAGCTGAAGCAGACCTGTGGAGAGGTGCCTATGAAGGTTATCTTAGAGACCTGTGACTTAGGCTCACTCAGCAACGTCAAGAAGGCCGCTATTCTGTCTATGTATAGCGGGGCTGACTATATCAAGACCTCGACGGGTAAGGAGAAGGCCGGTGCCACACCCGAGGGTGTCTATGTGATGTGCCAGGCTATCAAGGAATACTACGACGAGACAGGTATCATGATAGGCCTCAAGCCCGCCGGCGGTATCAACACCGTTATGGACGCCGTCATCTACTACACCATCGTCAAGGAGATTCTCGGCGAGAAGTGGCTCACCAACGAGCTATTCCGACTCGGCACTTCCCGACTCACCAACCTTCTCCTGTCAGAAGTGTTAGGTAAAGAAACAAAGTGGTATTAAACAATGGAAAAGTTATTTCTGCTGGACGCCTACGCCATCATCTTCCGGTCGTACTACGCCTTTATCAGTCGTCCTACCATCAACTCCAAAGGGTTGAACACCTCAGCCGTTTTAGGCTTCTGCAACACCCTGAAGGAGATTCTCGACAAGGAACACCCCGACTACCTTGGCGTAGCCTTCGACCATGGCGCCACCTTCCGGCACGAAGCCTTCCCCGCATATAAAGCTCAGAGAGACGAGACGCCGGAGGACATCCGGCGCTCCGTCCCTATCATCCAGGATATTCTCCGGGCTATGAACATCCCTATTCTCATAGCCGATGGCTTTGAGGCCGACGATGTCATTGGAACCTTAGCGACAGAGGCTGGCAAGCAAGGCGTCGAGACCTATATGCTCACCCCGGATAAAGACTATGGACAGCTCATCCGCGAGAATGTCTTCATGTTCCGCCCGCGTCATGGTGGCGGTTATGACAAGATAGGCGAGGCCGAGATAGAAGAGAAATATGGCATCAGTTCCGCCACACAGGTCATCGACCTCTTGGCGCTCATGGGCGACTCCGCCGACAACTACCCTGGCTGTCCGGGTGTCGGTGAGAAGACGGCTGTCAAGCTCATCAACCAGTTTGGCAGCACCGAGAATCTGTTAGCCCATACCGATGAACTAAAAGGCAAGATGCGCGAAAAGGTAGAGAAAGCCAAGGACGACATCAAAATGTCTAAATTCCTCGCAACGATCCGCACCGATGTGCCTATAGCCCTCGACTTGAACGCTCTAAAGGTCACGCAACCCGACGAAACACAGCTACGCAAGATCTTCGAAGATTTAGAATTCTCGCGCTTTGCCTCCCGCTTCTTGGGTAAGCCTCAGAAAGCTGACAAGCCCTCTCCCACTCCATCGAAGCCCGCAAGCAGAAATGCCGCCGTCCAACAATTAGATTTATTTGCGTGCAATGATGCAAACACGCATGTAAGCAACAGCGCAACCGCTCAGAGCGACATGTCCGCAAGCAGCAATGCCGACAGCAATACAACCACACCTGCAGACGGTGGGGCAAACACACCGCAAAACATAACACTCGAAAGCATCAAAACGGTGGCCCACGAATATCATCTCGTGGAAGGCTTAGAGGCTGCACAAGAATTGTGCGACAAGCTCATCAATGCACCGCTCATCAGCCTCGACACCGAGACAACATCCACCAATGCCATCGATGCAGAGCTTGTCGGACTAAGTTTTGCCATCAAAGCGTTTGAGGCATGGTACGTTGCCATACCTGCTGACCGCAATGAAGCACAGCAAATAGTCAATATCTTCAAGCCACTCTACGAGAATAAGGAGAGCATCAAGATAGGCCAGAATATCAAATACGACTACGAGGTACTCCGCAACTATGGTGTCGACATCCAAGGCACAATCTACGACACCATGCTCGCCCACTATGTCATCCAGCCGGAGCTGCGCCACAATATGGATTTCATGGCCGAAACCATCCTCCACTATCAGACGGTTCACATCGAAGAGCTGATAGGACCAAAGGGAAAGAACCAAAAGAGCATGCGCGACCTTACCCCAGCGCAAGTCTATGAATACGCCGCCGAAGATGCTGACGTCACCCTACGGTTATGGAAAGCCATAGAGCCCAAACTGAAGGAGGTAGGAGCCGAAAAGCTCTTCACTGACATCGAGATGCCATTGGTGAAAGTCTTGGCTGACATGGAGCTCAATGGCGTCCGTCTCGATGCCAATCAGCTGCAAGCCACACAGAAGGCTTTCAGCGACCGCATGTCGAAATATGAACAACACGCCTACGAAGAGGCCGGAGAGACCTTCAACATCTCCTCACCCAAGCAGGTCGGCGACATTCTCTTTGGCAAGATGCAACTCGTAGAGAAACCGAAGAAGACACGCACCGGACAATATGTCACCTCCGAGGAAGTGCTGCAAGGACTTCGTGGCAAAGCACCCATCGTCGACGACATCCTCAACTATCGCGGCATGAAGAAGCTCTTAGGAACCTATGTGGAGGCTCTGCCAAAGCTTGTCAACAAACGGACAGGTCATATCCACACATCCTTCAACCAGGCCATCACAGCCACCGGGAGACTTTCATCGAGCGACCCCAACCTCCAGAACATTCCCGTACGTGACGATGACGGAAAAGAGATACGCAAATGCTTCGTTCCCGACGAGGGCTGCCGATGGTTCTCCGCTGACTACTCCCAGATAGAGCTCCGCATCATGGCACATCTCTCAGGCGATGAGAACATGATAGAGGCTTTCCGCGAAGGCTTCGACATCCACCGCGCTACGGCAGCAAAGATATGGAAGGTGCCAATGGACGAGGTCACCGATGCCCAACGCAAGAAAGCCAAGCAAGCCAACTTCGGTATCATCTACGGCATCACAGCCTTCGGTTTGGCACAGCGCATGGAGATACCCAATGGTGAGGCCCGTCAGCTCATCGACGACTACTTCAAGACCTTTCCAAAAGTACAGCAGTATATGGAGCAGGCCAAGGAGGAAGCCCGCCGCAAAGGCTACGCCGAGACAATGTTTGGACGCCGCAGATACCTGCCCGACATCAACTCCCACAACAACACCGTGCGGGGATTTGCCGAGCGCAACGCCATCAATGCGCCCATTCAAGGCTCCGAAGCCGACATCATCAAGATTGCCATGATACGCATCTGGCAGCGCTTCAAAGCTGAGGGAATAAAATCCAAGATGACCCTGCAAGTCCATGACGAACTCAACTTCTCCGTCTATCCCGAAGAGGCTGAGGAAGTACAGAAAATTGTCATAGAAGAAATGCAGGGTGCAGCTCAACTGAAAGTGCCACTCATTGCTGACGCTGGATGGGGAGACAACTGGCTTGAAGCACATTAAAACAAGTTCGTAAGCCTTTATATAATAGTAAGATAACTAACAGAAAAAGCAAGGGGAACAAACAAAATAGCCGTTCCCCTATTTTAAAAAACGATATAGCTATGGATGCAATAGAAATGTTGAAAAACCGGAGGTCATGCAGAGCCTTCAAGAAAGAGCAGATTAAGGACGGTGAACTGCAGACCGTTTTAGACTGCGGACTCGCAGCGCCCGCTGCTATGAATCTTCAGGAAGTTAAAATCATTGTAGTACAAGACCCGGAAAAACTCGCTGAGATTTCACGCCTCAATGCTGAAGTCATGGGCAGCAAGAGCGACCCACTTTATGGTGCACCCACCGCCTGCCTCGTCGTTGCTCCGAAGAATGATAACGGTAACGCCACAATGGATTTGAATCCCATCAAGGATGGATCACTCGTCATCGGTGCCATGCAGAACGCTGCGTGGGCATTAGGCCTCGGCAGCTGCTGGATCAACAGGCTCCAGGAGATGTTCGAGCTTCCTGAAGGCAAAGCCATCCTCCATAGCCTTGGCCTCGACGGCTACTTAGGCATTGGCATTTGCATCCTCGGCTATCCGGCCAAAGAGCAGGCCGGACCGAGGAAGACCAAGGAGGGCCGAGTCCTGAAATACTAACCCTCCGCTCCTTTTGCGGCATATGCCACGGATATTCGTGGCATATGCCACTGACTTCTGCGGCATATGCCAACGACGTCCGTGACAAATGCCGTGAATCGCCCATCAATACCATCTAACACCCAACACCTAACACCCATCACCTAAATACACCATATGCCTCATGGCATGCCCGCCCCACGACGTTTCGTTGACGACGCTAAAGCCGATGTGCGCATACAGGCGCTCAGCCCACGGATGCGTATGGTCAACGAGAAGCCCCACAGGCTGGTCGCCGTGGGCGTCGAGAGCGGCCTGGATAAGCTTGGTAGCGACGCCCTGCTTCCGGTAGTCCTGCTTCACACACAGCGAGTCGAGATAGTATTCCCCAGCCTGCGTCTCCTCGTCCATATCCGAGAAGTCGCGGCCTAAATATTTCTTGGCAGCCTCTATGAAACGGCGACGGAGCCGCAGCAAGTCCTTACCGTCATAGCCCACCAGACAGCCTGCTATATCGTCACCCGACATAGCCACAAGGGTGTTGCGGTAGCTGTACTGGCTGTCGTCCATCTCCACGAGATGCGTCATCATCGCGTGGAAATCCTCAAGACTATGCTTCGGCCCTGCAAAGTTCTGGCAACAGTCATAGTCCATAGCCTCCATGATGAGACGCGCTATCTCAGCGGCCTGGTCTCTCCGGGCCGCAGTAATCACTATATCTTTCTTTTCCATAATCTTTTGAAACCGTCCTTTCGGGCATAATCTTTTGAAACAGCCCTTTCGGGCCTACCTCATCGTCATTTTTGTCAGTGCATTGCCAAGAGCGCATCGACGACAGGCTTCGAACGGTCGTAGAGCGTCTTCTCGTCGCTCTCGCTGACAGGCTCCACGCCAGCCACTCTGCTCCGTTGCCGCTCAATGAAAGGCGTTAGCGGATGGTTGTAACGCTGCCTTATCTCCACGCACTTTCCTATCTCGTAGGCCGCCCGTTTTTTCATCCCTTGCTCTAAGAGCAGCAGTCCGAGCTCAAGATGATATTTCGCCCGGAACTCCTCACGCGGCTGCCGGATGATAGCCTGACAGTAGAGTGCCATCTTCTGAGCCTTGTCGTCAACGAGGCGTGCCAGCTCTCCGTAGAGGTAACTGTCATGATAGCGGCGCAGTAAATGTTTATAGGCCTCCACAGCCTGGTCAGAGTTGCCCAAGAGGGCATGCATCTGCGCGAAATGGCGAAGATTGAGCTTGTAGTTGGGTGCCATCTGCACGGCTTTGCGGAACAGACCCGCCACCTTGGTAATATAGTCGATGTCGCGTCGGTCTATATTCTTCAGCAGGTGGTTGACAATCTGCTGACCCAGCGACGGCACCAGATGTCCGTCCACGGTATAAGGCTCCCAGCAGTTGTCAGGCATTCGGTCAAACCATGGTTTAAAATAGACCAAATTAAAGTTGTCGAAAAGTTTGTCTATGGCCAGCGCCGAGCGGCTCAGCATCACAGCAAAAAGGTTGTCATTGTCTTGAAAGTCGGGGTAGGCTTTCACCATCACCGCCAACAGTCTGCGCGCTGTACGGCCATCACCGGCCTTGACCTTGAGTTTCAGCATATCATAAGCACAGAGAAACATACACAGACTGGTATGAGGTCCATGGTGCGTGGCATAAATCTCGCTAATAGCAGCATAGGCTTCTTCCACCTTGCCAGCCTCACGCATTGTAAAAATGTCTCGTACTTCCATCTCACACAGATTTAAAAAGTTAAAGGTCTTTCGGTTTGTTGACTAACGGGAGCAACGGCCTTTGGCGGCCTTATCGCTAAGCATCCCGGCAAGCAATATCCGGATGCATCGGGGCAGTAGCTCCCATAAATGATTGTTCTGTCGTCAAAATTACATCTTTCTTTTCAGACGGCAAAGGAAAAAGGTGATTTTTTCAACGCTCTATCAACCATTTCAGACAATTCATAATAGATTGTTAACAGCCTCAAGATTATATAAATATGTCAGAATCAGCGCCAAAGAGCAAACGATTGCACAAAAAAATATATTTTTTCCATATTTTTATTTGTGTGTTAAAAGATAAATACATACATTTGCCTGCAAGAAAAAACTGAACTCCAACAACCATCTTCATAAGTGCCGAAAATAAAATCTTCAAAATGACAAGAACCTTTACTCGACTTATTTTATCCGTCATTGTATGGCTCTGTCTTCTGCCAGGCAGCCTTTGTGCCGATACCGTCACCCACATCAAGATTGACGGTGGGGCAATTCTCAACTGCTTCGGCTGGAGCTATAAGATGATACAAGACAAACTCGACGCCATCAAGGCTGCCAACTTCACCGCCGTGCAGGTGTCCTCCGTACAACCGTTGCCCAAGCCAGGGTGCTTTGCCGGGCAGACCTTCACCGATGCCAGCTCCACTCCCATCCCCGACTGGTATCGCGTCTGCGCGCCCCGCGACCTCACCATCATTGGCGAGTCCGATTACAATCCACTCGGAACTTTGGCAGAGCTGAACAGCCTCATCTCCGCGGCCCACGCGAAGGGCCTCGGTGTCGTCGTAGGCGTTGAGGCCAACCAGGTCATTGCAGGAAAGGGTACAAGCGATAACGACCATGCCGTCTGGCTCGACAGCAACAACCTGCTGCGCGATGCCTATAATGCAAGCCACTGGAATGCCAACACTTTTAACGATGTCACTCGAAAGAGCTTTACGCAGGCTTCGCTCAACAGCGCCGTCCTCGACGTCAATACCGAGGCCACCGATGTACAGACAAAGCTCCAGACCATGGTGCAGAACCTGTGGAACATGGGCGTGGACGGCATCTACTGGTACCATGCCAAGTACATCGGCCTGCAGTATGGCGTGCGCTATAGCAACGAGGACTACGGCATGACAGCCAACGATAAATATAGCGACTCGGATGCTGAGGGCAGCGGTTTCTGGCCCGCACTGTGGCAGACGCGGTTAGAGTGCAAGAGCGAAACCGACGCCACCAACACTATCTTCTATTACGGCAACTTCAACCTCGACCCCTATTTCAAGGGCGAGTACATCAACCTCTATGGTGTACCCGACCACGACCCGAACCAGTTCTTCAACACCGTCGACGACAAAGACTATTTCCGTGCCATCCGCGAGTACACCAAATATATGTGCATTGCCGATGCCTGGTACGCCAAGTCTGCCATGATGCAAGACGGTGTAAGTTTCGCAGCAGGATATTTCAATCAGTTGGCATCGTCGTATAGATACCAACCGACAGACTATAAGAACCTGCCCCACTCCCTCAACGGTTTCTATGCTGCTCTGAACACCGACCTCGTCTATCTCGCCGAGGACGAGAACACCTATCTGCAAGATCCGGAGGTCCTCCACGAGCCGATGATTCCCACCAATCTCGACTATGAGAACCGTCCGACGAATATCTACGACACCGATGTCGTCAACCGCACCTATGCTGCCATGGCCGGGCACAACAACGTCACCTTGGTCTACTTCGCCCGTCCCTCGCAGAATGCCGAGAATTTCATCCTTGGCAACAAGGTCCTCTCACAGCAGAGCCTGGTGCCCTACTGCTATTTTATCGACACCAACGACTGGACAAAGAAAGACGAGAAAGCCCTGCGCGCCTATTACTACGGTGGCACGAATGCCAGTGTAGACTGGCCCGGTGTGTCTACCGGCACCGATGCCACCCACCACACCGAGCTGACAAAGGTGGTGGGACAAACCGACGGCCACAATGTCTACATCCTCAAGTTCACCGACGGCAAAGCCCCACAGACCGTCATCTTCAACAATAAGACCGACGGCAACAATGGCTCTCAGACCGCCAACCTCTCTTTTGCTTCCGGTACCGTCTTCAACGCCGATGGCGAGATGGACGTGAAGCCCGTCGTTGACAAGCCCGTCGACGACTTCTACCATATCTGGGTGAGGTCGACGGTGAAGCCGCGCATCCATGCATGGGTAGAGGGCAACATCCTGACAGGATGGTACCTTACAGATGGCAACAGTGACAAGAGCGAGCCCACATCCACCGTCAAGGACAAAGACGGCAACACCTGGTATTTCTTCGCGCTGCCCAAGCAGGCCCTTGACCAGGTCAACTTCATCATCCATGCCAACAATCAGAGTGCCAACCAAAGCATCAAGCCCGCTAACTTAGACGAGCTGAACAATACGGCCGACAGGTACTATGTCTATGACGATGCCAATACTGATCAAGATAAAAGGCTCACCGAGACCACAGCACCGAGCTTTACAGGAGACACCCCCCTCAGCATGTTTATGACCGTCTATGTACGCATGAAGAACAGCGATGCCACCCTGCCCAACGTCTATTATTGGAAAGACAGCGAGGGGAAGTTCTTCTGTGACTGGCCCGGCACCACGCTCAAGCACCGCATCCCCACCACCGACGGCTCCATTTGGTACTATACCCGTATCCCGCGCCACCTCTCCCTTGACGACAAGGGCAACTGTGTCGTAAAGCCTGAGAACCTCATCATCAACTCCAACGGCAAGCAGACGGCAAATATCACGGGTGTCACCGAGACGGAGAAGTACTATTATTTTGATGAGAACACCGTGTCGAACGGCAAGGGATACAATAACGTCACTGCCGTCGCTTCTCTTCCCGACCTTGTGACCTATCCCACCGAGGACATCTCCGTATCCAATGCCTTCACCGACAAGCACATCGCCGCTGTCAACAAATTCCACACAAGTCTCAATGGTGAGAACGACTTCAAGGAGGCTGAGTATAACCATGACGGCACCAAGGCCAACATCGAGACCATCTGCCGTCAGAACGGTGCCATCATGGTCATGCGCGATCCCACGAACTTCCAGATGGCGCATACCATCACCAACCCCAGCTCCAAGCTGCAGTATATGGTGGCACAGGGCGACAACGTCTTAGAGAAGAAAAGCTATACCGACGCTGTGAACACCGGCGTCACCTTCACCGTGGGCAAGATGAATATCGAGGCTCCCGCCAACGCTTTCGATGAAAGCGGCATCGCCGTCATCATGACCGAGAACAAGAAAGACCCCGGATATAACGTCAGCATTGCTTCCGGCACACAAGGCTATGGTAGCCTTGAGTTGACGGTAACCCCTACCGGTGACACCAAGATTGAAAACCTGTATTACGAAATCGCCATCAACCCGGAATTCAAGAACGAAAGATACAGATATTGGGGGCCATTCTATAGGATAAGATACAAGACTACGGGCAAGTTGAAAGTGCCCAGCGATGGTAAAATCGAAATACCCTATGAGATGCCAAGATTCTCCTATGGTAGTGACAACAACAGATTCCGCACTTACTACGTGCGCTTCTTCAACGGCAAGGAGGTCAGCCAGGAGCCCTATGTCTACTATGTTCACGATACCAGCTCTTCAGGTTTTGTCCATGCTCACCTTTTATATTTCCGCTTCCCGGAAACGGAGGTCTTCGACCGTAACAATGTCACGCTCTATGCCTGGGACGATGAAGATGGCAACTCCTATCCTCTCGTGAAAAAAGGTGGAGACAAGCTCGCCGACGAAGGCAACAGCAGTGAATGGACGTGGCCGGTAGACGCTATCTACGACGCGTCGCAGGTCTATGGCAACGAACTGGATATGTATAATAGCTACACGGGCAAGGACAAGGTAAGCACATACGATGTCCACAATGGTACCAACTACAACGACGTCGTCTATTACGGTGGCCATAAGATTAGCCGCTATACCGTAGGCTTGCCCAATTTCGACCTGCGACTCATCAAGTTCCGCCTGAGCTACCACAACCCCTACGGCTTCACCCAGCAGCTCGACCCAAAGATTGTTGATGACGACCAATTCTACGATGTCGCCCTCGACAAAGACGGCAACCTCGGCATCGGTGGCATGTATGTCATGATTGGCGACGCTCTCTACGACAACAATACGTGGAAATATACAACGCCCACTGCAGACGAAAGCAAAAATGAGTTTGAAGTCACCAACACCTTCTGGAAGATGCAGACCCTTGACGAATACAAGCAGGGTGCTGCCCGCGGTCCCGTCTTCATGAATTTCTCCCCCGATGAGAGCCGTAGCCTCTCCACCGAGGGCCACAATGTGGAGGTGGCTACCTATACCGGTCAGTTCATCCAGGGCAAGACCTTCCGCTTCGGCACACCCTTCGACCTGCGCAAGAGCTTCGTCAAGGACAAAACGGTCAAAGACTCCGCAGATGCCTCTGCGGAAGAGATAGCTGCCGGCATCTACAATACGCCGTATAAGATCTATCTCAAGGATGTCGACTCCACCTATATGCAGGGAAATATAGGCAACGCGAATTGGCAGATGGTACGCGGCCGCTATGCCCGCAACCTCAGCCGCAACGACGAGACCAACGAGGACCTCACCTGGTCACTGCCCAGCGGCATCTACACCGTGAAGTTCTACTCCATCGACGACAACGGCGCACACACCTATTATTATACCATCAGCCGCCCCACGGTGGAATATGACTACATGGCCGAAACCGACGACCGCATACCCACTCGCACCAAGGAAATTATGCAGCCGATGTCGGTGACAGAAAATGGTAAGACAAAGATAAAATACTGGTACAAGGACATCCCCGCTGTGGGGCATCCCGGATACAAAAACACGGAAATCAACATCTATACGGGCACCGAGGAGCAGCAGAGCAAGTTCAAGCCCAACGGCTACACCCTTGAGGCCATCGACAACACCGCCGGAACCAGCAACACCTCGCTGCTGAGCAACTTCCCCGAGACGGGCCGCTATCGTGTGGTCTACACCCCGGGACACGGCAACACGCCGAAGTATGTTGAGGAATCGACAACCGACGGCAGTGGCGAGCCCACACTGACATCATCTACTGACGCGGAATCTGATGCCACACTGCAATGCCTCTTGGGCTTCCGCGCCAAGAACTACGAGGCTAAAAGCATCAATGGCACCATGGTCAAGGAAGGCTCCGAAAGCGGCACTGAGCTCAACAGCCTCAGCGGCCACTGGACATCCTACTCCGACGGTCTGCCAAGAAAGAAGCCCGCGGCGGTCACGGCCTACTATGCCTCGGGATACCATCTTGACAAGTACGGCAATCTCGATGCTGTCTATCTCACCCAGCTCAGCGGCGACATCCTGCCTGCCAATACGGGACTGCTGCTGCAATACCCCACCGACGTGACATCGGATCTCAACTACGACTATGGGACCGATGTGACGGTGCTTGGACAGACAGTGAACTCCAACTTCGTCTATATGGAGCCGGAGAACGCCGAGACGACATCGGCGGTCATCATGCAGCCCTCCGGCACCAACTATCTCATCCCCTTCATCGCCAACGACAACAGTGTTACCGTACACGACAAGGAAACGGAATGGAAAGAGCATGCCAACGTGAAGCGGCCCGAAAGCGAGTATATCAACAGCATCCTGGCCTACAGGACCATCAACGACGAGAGCTCTCAGCCAGTCCTCGACTTCTTCAAAATTGGCGAGTTCAGCACCAACTATGAGTTGCGCAAGAGCTTCCTGAGCATTCCCAAGAACGACCCTAATGTCTCGGGCGGCGGAGATGTCGTCTTCAACGCCAAGCCGCGCTTTGCCACTGCCGCCAACAAGTCGGTATGTGTCGTCACCGACCGCATCGATGTCATCTTCGGCACCAACCAGCAGGTGCCCACGGGCATCAAAGCCGTCAACATGGACAACAGTGGCGACGACAACGCTCCCTATTACAACCTGCAGGGCATCCGCGTGGAGCATCCCGCTCACGGCGTATTCATACACAACGGTAAGAAGGTCGTCATACGCTGAGATATGAACATTGAAAACTAACAGACTCAAAAGACTGATACAGATATGAAGATAAATACGAAGACCATTCTCCTCACCCTGGCCTTTGGCGTGCTGCCCCTGTGCGCTGGCGCCACGGGCTGGCCGGCCCACTGGGGCGGTGTCATGCTCCAAGGATTCTACTGGCATTCCTACAACGAGACACAGTGGAAGAATATCACTGCCAACGCCGACGCCTGGGCGCCTTACTTCGACCTCATTTGGGTACCCAACAGCGGGCGCAACCGCACCAACCTCAAGGACATGGGATACATGCCCTACTACTTCTTCGACGAGACTTCCTCCTTCGGCGACGAGACGGCGCTGAAAGATATGATAGCAACCTATAAAGCCAAGGGCACAGGCTTCATCGAGGATGTCGTCATCAACCACCATGCCGCCAAGACCAACGACCAGTGGTGGGTGTTCCCCAAGGAGACGTACAAGAATGAGACCTACCAGCTGCTCTCCACCGACATCGTCAACGACGACGATGGCGGTGCCACGGCCAAGCTCGCCGCCAATGCCGGCATTGCCTTGAGTTCCTATGGCGAGGAGACCCTTGGCTCTGTGACCTGTGAGGACTTCAGCGGAGCCCGCGACCTCGACCATAGAAGTGCCAATGTCAACAAAATCGTCAAGGCCTACGAGAACTTCCTCCTCAAGGACCTCGGATATGTCGGATTCCGTTACGATATGGCCCGCGGCTTCGCCGGAAAGCATATCAAGGACTACAACGCCACTGCCAAGCCCCGCTTCTCCGTCGGTGAAGTCTGGGAGAGTGCCCTCGACGGTGACAAGGGTGTGAAGACGTTTATCACGAAATACTGGAACGAGGACGACTGGTCCAAAGGTGGCTGTACAAGCTACTCTGCTGCCTTCGACTTCCCGCTGAAGTATGGGGCCATCAATTTGGGATTCGGGCACAACAACTTCACGCGCTCGGCTAACTACTTCCTCAACAAGGGTCTCCTTGGCGAGCACCCCACCCTCTCCCGCTACTCCGTGACCTTCGTCGACAACCACGATACTTACTATCCCCGCGACGACAACTCCAACACCGACGGATCCATGCTCTACAACAACCAGTTGGCCGCCAACGCTTATATCCTCGCCATGCCCGGCAATCCCTGCATCTTCCTCAAACACTGGCTCAACGCTGAGATGCAGCCGGAACTGAAGAAGATGATTCTGGCCCGCAAGGCCGCCGGTGTGGAGAACATGAGCTATATAGTCGCCGACGGCTACGATGACTCCGACGACAACGGCTACTGGGTGAAAGTGCGCGGCAAGGACGACAGCCACTATGTCGTCTTCATCGCCGGCAGCGTGGAGGGTGACATTCCCGATGTCAACAGGAACGACCTCGTACTCGTCTCCTCCGGCACCAACTACGCCTATTACATCTCCAAGGACTGCAAGACTGACTACGACAGCTATACCGCTGATGTCAGCAAGGTGCCCCACTATGCTTATACCGACACCTCCACCGACGATAATGTCAGCGACGAGGACAAAACACACAAGAACGGCGATATCGTCAGCCAGAGCAGCAACATCACTATCTATGTACACTGCAAGGACGGCGAGGCGCCCTATCTCTATTCCTGGGATGGCGGCAACCAGTGGCTCGGTGCCTGGCCGGGACAGCTGATGACAGAGAGCGAGACGCTCAACGGTGTGAAATTCTTCAAGAAGACTTTCAGCATCCAGGGCGGATGCAGCATCATCTTCAACAAGGGACAGGGCAAGGCCCAGACGGCAAACATTGAAGACGTCGCCGGAGACAGCTACTATGAATACGACGGCGCCACCATCTACCGCGACATCACGGCGGAGATGGCAGGGGCCCACGACAAGCAAGCTACGGGCTATGCTGGCGGAAAGAAGTATATGGTCTACTTCAAGAACGGCATTGGCTTTGGGAAGCCCAGAGTCTCCTTCCTCACCAGTACGGGGACGAAGATAGCCACCGACACCCTCCAGGCCGTGAAGATGCTCGGTGAGGATTACTATATCTATAGCATCGACGGCTCTACGGAACCTGCCAAGGTCTCCTTCTCCGATGCCAAGGACAATACCAAGCAAACCTATACCGTCGACTACAAGCTCGGTGCAGTCTATAGCAGCACGGCCAACGGTGTCACTATGGACAATGATGAGAATGAGAAGAAGTCGGTGGCCTTCCTCAACGCCCTCTACTCCCACAGCTACACAGCGCTGCGCGCGGGCACCGTCATCATGCCCTTCGACTGCAACTTCGTGCAGGTGCGGTCTCTCGGCGGAAAGATGTATGCGTTTACAGGTGCCGACAACGGTCTGCTGACCTTCACGCGCGTCACCACGACCAAGGCCAACACACCCTACCTCTACATCCCCGACAAGACCGGTCAGAGCTTCTTCAACAATGCCATTGGCAAGATCTCCGGTTGGACAATGCCGAAACAGACAACCTACAGCACTGAGCCTTCGGGTAACTGGACCTTCGAGGGATCGCTTGTCGACGCTGAAGTCAAAAGCACTGCCTCGACAGCCTACTACGGCTACGATGCCACGGACAATGAGTTTGAGAAGGTGGCAGAAGGCAGTAAGGCCACGATTCCCGCCACCGTGTGCTACTTCAAGGTGTCGAGCTCCACTGGGGCCAAAGCCTATGCCTTCCGAATCTTCGACAGCACAACATCCATCAACGGCATCACGACAGCAGCCGACAACAGCACACTGCCCATCTACAACCTCTCAGGCCAGCGCGTAGGAAAAGACTATAAAGGCCTCGTCATCATTGGAGGAAGAAAGATGATAAAAAGATAAACAAGCAAAAGGCTAAAGCGCAATCACGTTTTAGCCTTTTCTGTAGTACTCCGACTGGGAATCGAACCCAGATCAAAGGTTTAGGAAACCTCCGTTCTATCCATTGAACTATCAGAGCCCATTAATTAAAACGCATAACTTGCTGTCTTAGGATGTAAGCCCAACAATTATCGTGGCGCAAAGGTAGCGATAATTTTCAAGAAAGCAAAGGGAAAGGTGTTTTTTTATCTGAAAGCACCTATAAGCTTTGCTTTCAGCCGTTGCCACAACGCCGGTTTCCAACTGTGCGCACAATAATGGATGGCATAGGACGCAGGAGTGACCTCATGCTTGTTGCCCGCAAAAATCTCCGACCGGAAAATCATCATATTGTCGCGCAAGGGCTGGTCGCGGTCCACATACAGAAAACCATATTTCTCCATCACCCGCGCATAGATAAAGGGCGAGAGGATGCCCTGCCCCTGCGTGCCGTCGGGCATGGTGAAGGAGCGGTGCTCGTAGTCGTCAAGGACATCCTTGACAAACTCACAGCCTGCCTGAGCGCCCATCACAGCTGCCTGAATCTGTATGCCGGAGACATAGCCGTCCTTGATGCGATGGCCATCGGCGTCTATCAGGTCCCTTGACCCCATGCGATCCACCTGCGTGGGATGATACTCCATACTGCTGAAGAAGTTGTACTTCAGAAAGTCATCGAAAGGCTTCAATATGACGACATCGGAGTCAAGATAGATGCCGCCCTCATGATAGAGTGCGTACATACGGATGTAGTCGGCCGCAAAAGCCCACTTACGCTGTGCGTAAGCCTGCTGCACGTAGGCGGGGGCTGACTGGATGTCAAAGTTCTGCGTGTTCCACTGCTTGATCTCGTAATCGGGCATCACGCGCTGCCAGGTCTCCATGCAACGACGTATCTTGGCAGGATAAGGGTCACCGCTCAGCCAGACGAAATGTATCTTCTTGGGTATCTGTTTGTCTTCCATGTGTATCTTGATAGGTGTCTGCAAAAATAGCCATATTTCACAAAATAAACAAATCTTTATAACGTTTTCTTATCTCCCGACGCTTTTAGAAAATTACTAATGAGAAGCCAAGAACGAAAAAAACTGTCTAAAAGAGCAGGATTATAAGAAAATTATTGTAAGTTTGCAGGATAAAAAGAAGTTAGCGAAAATATTATGACACAGAACTTGTTAATCTACAATACGCTCACCAGAAAGAAGGAGCTCTTCAAGCCATTGGTAGACGGCCATGTGGGTATGTACGTCTGCGGTCCTACTGTTTATGGCGACCCACACCTCGGTCATGCCCGCCCTGCCATCACCTTCGATATTCTCTTCCGTTATCTGCAACACATTGGCTACAAAGTGCGTTACGTGCGCAATATCACCGACGTAGGCCATCTCGAGCACGACGCCGACGAGGGCGACGACAAGATAGAGAAGAAAGCCCGCTTAGAGCAGCTCGAGCCCATGGAGATAGCACAATACTACACCAACCGCTACCATAAAGCCATGGAGATGCTCAACACGCTGCCGCCATCCATTGAGCCGCATGCTACCGGACACATCATCGAGCAGGAGCAGCTCGTCAAGGAGATTCTCTCCAACGGCTATGCCTACGAGAGCAACGGTTCTGTCTATTTCGACATCCAGGCCTACAACAAAGACCACCACTACGGCATCCTCTCAGGCCGCAACCTCACAGATATCATCAACAACTCCCGTGAGCTTGCCGGTGTGGGCGAAAAGAAATGCCAGGCCGACTTTGCACTATGGAAGAAGGCCACACCAGAGCATATCATGCGCTGGCCGAGCCCATGGAGCGACGGATTCCCCGGCTGGCACTGCGAGTGCACGGCTATGGGCCGCAAATATCTCGGCAAGCATTTCGACATCCACGGTGGCGGCATGGACCTTATCTTCCCTCACCACGAGTGCGAGATAGCGCAGGCTGTGGCAGCACAGGGAGAGCCCATGGTGCACTACTGGATGCACAACAACATGATTACCATCAACGGCCAGAAGATGGGCAAGTCGCTCGGCAACTTCATCACCTTGGAGCAGTTCTTCACCGGCAACCATCCCTCTCTGGACCAGGCTTACACGCCGATGACCATCCGCTTCTTCATCCTCTCGGCCCACTACCGCAGCCCCGTCGACTTCTCCAACGATGCCCTCAAGGCGGCACAGAAAGGCTACGAGCGACTCATGGACGGCATTGCCAACCTGGAGCGCATACAGACCTCAAAGGGCTCACAGCCCGACACGGCAAAGTTTGTTAAAGAGCTGCGCCAGCGCTGCTACGACGCCATGAACGACGACCTGCAGACGCCACTCGTCATCAGTGCTCTCTTCGAAGCCTGCCACCTCATCAACACCCTCCTCGACCACAAGACAAAGATTTCGGCTGACGACCTTAAAGAGCTCACTGAGACAATGAAGCTCTTCACCTTCGACATCCTCGGCTTGAAGTCGAACCGCGGTGCCAACAGCCCGGAGCGCGAGAAGTCGTACGGAAAGATTGTCGACCTCGTTCTCTCTATGCGCCAGCGTGCCAAGGCTGCCAAAGACTGGGCGACGAGCGACCAGATTCGCGACACCCTTGAGCAGGCCGGATTCATCGTACAGGATACCAAGGACGGTGTCACATGGAAGCTAAACAAATAAACAGACATTATTTAATATAAAGGAATATGGACAACCTCAAACATGCCTTCGCTGAAAAGTTGCTTGGCATCAAAGCCATCAAGCTTCAACCCAACGAGCCCTTCACATGGGCCTCGGGCTGGCATTCACCTATCTATACCGACAACCGTCTTGTGCTGAGCTACCCCGCCGTTCGTGCCTTTGTCAAGACAGAGCTCACACACGCTGTCATCGCCAACTTCCCTGAGGCTACCGCTGTAGCCGGTGTGGCTACCGGTGCCATCGCCATGGGTATGGCCGTCGCCGACCTCTTACAGCTTCCTTATGCCTACGTGCGCCCCAAACCCAAGGACCACGGCACAAAGAACCAGATAGAAGGCCGTCTGCCGGAAGGCTCCAAGGTCGTCGTCATCGAGGACCTCATCTCTACTGGCAGCTCATCGCTGAAAGCCGTAGAGGCCCTGCGCGCCGCCGGCTTCGATGTCGTAGGTATGGTAGCCAGCTACACCTATGGCTTCCCCGTGGCTGAGAAAGCTTTCGAGGACGCCAACCTCAAGCTCGTCACCCTCGGCGACTATGAGCACACCATAGAGATTGCTGCCGAGACAGGATATATCTCCAAGGAGGATATCGAGGTGCTGAAAGAATGGAGAAAAGACCCCGCTAACTGGAAGAAGTGATATGACAACGATAGAGAGCAGTATCCGACAAATCAACGCTCCGCAGCAGGCCGTCTACAATATGCTCAGCGACTTAGGCAATGTAGAGAAACTTCGCGGAAAGATTCCAGAGGATAAAGTCCAGAACCTGGAATTCGACCACGACAGCATCTCCGTCAAGACGCAGTTGGGCAGTGTCAAGCTTGCCATCGTTGACCGTGAGGAGCCTAAAATGATAAAGTTTGAGACACAGGAGAGCCCGCTGCCCTTCAACTTCTGGGTTCAGATTCTCCCCCTTGACGCGGCGACCAGCAAGATGAAGCTCACCATCAAGGCTGACATCAACCCCTTCATGGCCGGAATGGTGAAGAAGCCGCTGCAAGAGGGCATCGAGAAGATAGCCGACGCACTACAGGCTATACAGTATTAAATAAACAAGACATAAGAACGATGGGTAATAAACTGTGGGAAAAGAATTTTGAGGTCAACAAGGAGATAGAGCGTTTCACCGTTGGCCGCGACCGCGAGATGGATCTTTATCTTGCTAAGTACGACGTGTTAGGCTCTATGGCCCATATCACCATGCTGGAAAGCATCGGTCTGCTCACCAAAGACGAGCTGGCCAAGCTCTTAGCAGCGCTGAAACGCATCTATAAAACCTGTGAGGACGGCAAGTTCGTCATCGAAGACGGTGTTGAGGATGTCCACTCTCAGGTTGAGCTCATGCTCACACGCGAGCTCGGCGACATGGGTAAGAAGATTCACTCCGGGCGCTCGCGCAACGACCAGGTCCTCGTAGACCTGAAACTCTTCACACGCCATGAAATCATGGAAGTGGTCGACAACGTGAAGATACTCTTCGACGAGCTCATCCAGAAGAGCAACCAGTATAAGGATGTCCTCATGCCCGGCTACACCCATCTGCAGATTGCCATGCCCTCCAGCTTCGGCCTGTGGTTTGGCGCCTATGCCGAGAGCCTTGTCGACGACATGCTCTATCTCCAGGCCGCCTGGCGCATGACCAACCGCAACCCCCTGGGCTCTGCCGCCGGCTATGGCAGCAGCTTCCCACTGAACAGACAGATGACCACCGACCTCTTAGGCTTCGACTCGATGGACTACAACGTCGTCTATGCCCAGATGGGTCGTGGCAAGATGGAACGCAATGTTGCCTTCGCCATGGCTACCGTGGCCGGCACGCTGGCCAAGATGGCCTACGACGCCTGCATGTTCAACTGTCAGAACTTCAACTTCGTCAAGCTGCCCAAAGAGTGCACGACGGGCTCGAGCATCATGCCGCATAAGAAGAACCCCGATGTCTTCGAGCTCATACGCGCCAAGAGCAACAAGATTCAGGGCCTGCCCGCACAGATTATGCTCATCATGAACAACCTTCCCGTGGGCTATTTCCGCGACCTGCAAATCATCAAGGAAGTCTTCCTCCCCGCCTTTGACGAGCTCAACGACTGCCTGCGCATGGCCGCCTACATCATCAACAAGATGGAGGTGAACACCCACATTCTCGACAACCCGATGTACGACCCGATGTTCTCCGTCGAGGAAGTCAACAAGCTGGCTGCTGCCGGCATGCCGTTCCGCGATGCTTACAAGAAGGTGGGTCTGGAGATTGAGGCCGGTGAGTTTGTTGCCGACAAGCACATCCACCACACCCATGAAGGCTCCATCGGCAATCTCTGCAACGAGAAGATTCAAGCGCTGATGGATAGCGAACTGAAGGAATTCCACTTTGAGAAGGTTAAAGATGCCGAGAAGAAACTTGTGGAGTAAAATAGCCCTCGCCCTGCCGCTGCTCTTCACGGTGGCGTGCAGTGGCGACGACTATACCTACAGCAGTTACCATTGCAACCTTGTCATTGACAATGCCACACATCTCGATGCCACCTTGGCGTCAGCGATGAACATGATGTCGCCTGGCGTCTTCTGCAAGATAACCTACAACAACAGCAAGAAGGCGTATGTCTTCACCAACAACCAGGGCCAGAGCTCATCCACGCCGCTGACCGCTCCAGAAATAGAGCGACTGGGGCGTACGAGTCGCGTGGGGCTCAACAATGGGCTTATCGTGGGCTACGGCAACCTCTCGACATCAAAAGACGGCGGTTACGTCTTCTATGCTTTTGACGCCGAATGTCCCAACTGCTTCGACTTCAACGCTATCCCCCTCCGCAGCTATCCGCTGACAATAACGGCAGATAGGCCAGGAATCGCGCAGTGTACCCACTGCAATCGAGAATACAATATGAACACCGGTGGCAACTGCATCAACAACACCGGCAAAGGCCTGACAACCTACCGTGCAACCACGTCGGGCGCAAACGGCACGCTGACGGTGAACTGACAGCGAACAAATGGTGAACTGATAGAGAAAAGACAGCCTGCGAACGACAAAGAAATACTGAATAATGAAACTGACAATAGTCATACCCTGTTATAATGAAGAAGAGGTTCTTCCCTGGACGCTTGGGAAGATGGATGCACTCGTAGCACAGCTGAAGACAGCGGCAGCCACCGATGCCTCACTGCTGCTCGTCGACGATGGCAGCCGCGACCGCACCTGGGACATCATCTGTGAGGCTGCAAAAGCCAAGCCCTATATCCATGGTCTGAAACTCTCCCACAACGAGGGCCACCAGAATGCACTGTGGGCAGGCTTGCAGGAGTCGGCGGCAACCAGCGACGCTGTCGTCTCTATCGACGCTGACTTGCAGGACGACGAGTCAACCATCATCGACATGGCCCGCCTCGTCAACGAAGGGAAAGACATTGTCTATGGGGTGAGGAAAAGCCGGAAGACAGACTCCTGGTTTAAGCGCTTCACAGCACAGAGCTTCTACAGATTGATGAAGAGCGTGGACAAGGAAGTCATCTACAACCATGCCGACTTCCGCATGATGACGCGTCGCGCCGTCGAGGCGCTCATGCTCTATCCCGAGCGCAACCTCTTTCTCCGGGCTATCGTCAGACAGTTAGGCTTCAACGAGGGCTTTGTCTACTACGACCGCCGACCGCGAACGGCGGGCGAGTCGAAATATCCGTTGAAGAAGATGCTCGCCTTCAGCGTCGACGGCATCACCTCCTTCTCCATCGCACCACTGAAGTTTATCACCTATATCGGCCTCGCAACAACCATCATCTCCCTGATAATGATTGTCTTTGCCGTGGTGCGACATGCCGAAGGCGATACGATAGCCGGCTGGACTTCTATCCTCGTCTCGCTATGGTTCATCGGCGGCATCACCCTGACCTCTTTAGGCGTTATCGGCGTCTACATCGGAAAGATATTTATCGAGGTGAAGCGGCGCCCCCGCTATTTCGTACAAGAGCGAGTATAAGGCTTAAAGATAATCACTGTGATTATCGGGACTAATTGTTAACATCTTTAGCCCCGACTGTTTGTGCAATGAAAAAACAAAACTACACCATGTTAACTATCAAGAATATCATAAAGAGCCTCTTTCCCCAAGACCTTTGGGACGGGCGCACGAAAGCGTTCTTCTGGTGTCTTATGGCGAAATTTCTCATCTTCGACCTCATCTGGAGCGCTCAGACGACATTCTCGTCGCTGTCAATGTTTAACCTGTATGTCAACACGTTTTTCGTAGTGTTGCTGCTGTTGCTGCCCTACCTCGTCTGCCGCAGTCGCGCCGTAGAAAGTGTGGTGCTGGTAGCCCTCGACCTGCTGCTCATCAGCAACCTGATGTACAGCCGCACTTACAACTCCCTCATCCCGCTGGCCAGCTATGCCGCAGCCGGTAATCTGAGCGACTTCACGGCTTCCGTCGTCGACTCCATGCGGTGGATAGACCTTCTGTTTCCGCTTTCTACTCTACTGACCATCGTGAAAGTGGTGAAGACGAAGGCCACGGCGCCCATAGCGTGGGGCAGGCGATGGAAACAGTATGGTATCACTACCGCCGTATCCTTTGCGCTGGTATTGGCTTCCATCCTACCCAAGGGGGGACTGAAGCAGTCGTTTCAGCACATGCAGAATGCTAACTACTACACCTGCACGGCCCCGGTCTTCACCGTTTTTGGCAACATGCTCTACGATGCCATGGAGGAGCAGGCGCCTTACACCCATGCCATGCAGGCACGGATAGACCGCTGGAAAGCCTCGCAACCACACTATAAGGCCCTGCCCGACACCATAGGGCGCCGTACCAGTCTCGTGGTCATACTCTGCGAGTCACTGGAGAGCTGGGTCATCAACCGCAAGATTGAAGGCAAGGAAATCACACCCAATCTCAATGCTGCCATTGCCGAGAAGTCGACATTATACGCCCCCTACGTGCTCACAGAGGTCAAGGGCGGAAGAAGCATCGACTGCCAGCTCATGCTCAACGCCGGATTACTGCCCATCCAAAACGGCTGCTACGCCATGACAAACCTCAGCACGAAATATTACTCGCTCACCAAGGCCATGCACCAGCAGAACCACTCGCGCAGCTACCTGCTCTCGGTGGACAAGCCCGTGACATGGAACCAGCAGATGGTGGCCCGCGATTTCGGCATCGATACCCTCGTTATGCGCAACTGCTGGGTCAACGACGAGAAGGTGGGCTCACGCAAGAAACTTGGTGACGCTTCCTTCATGCGACAGGCGGTGAAAAAGATGAAACAGGGACAGCTCTGGCCCGTAGGACAGAACGTCTACATGCAGTTTGTCACCTACTCCGGACACAACCCCTTTGTGCTGCCTGATAAGCTGAAACGCATCCATCTGAAAGGCAACTATCCCACCAAGATGGCCGACTATATCTACATGGCCAACTACACCGACTACGCCTTGGGTGAACTGCTGACGTATCTGAAGTCGCGCCCCGACTATAAGAACATGATGATTGTCATCACCGGTGACCACGAAGGACTGGCTGCCGACCGCGCTGACATTCTAAAGTCTAAAGTAGCACAAGGCATCGTCTCGCCAAAACAATTCACACCTTTCATCGTTGTCAACTCTCCCATAGGCATGCGCTATAATAAGGTGATGGGACAGATAGATATGTATCCTACCATTCTCAACCTCATGCACCTCGACAACTATGCGTGGAAAGGAATAGGCCAGAGCATCCTCGACCCCAATAAATATCCGGTAGCCGTGGGCTCAAACATGAACGTAGAAGGAAAGGCGCCCAGAAGGGAAATCAACCGCCTGAAAGAAGCCTTCTATATCTCCGATCTGATGATAAGGTATAATAAGATTAAGTGAGAGAAGCGTTTTTGAGTTAGGAGTTAAGTGTTTACACATTCCTTTTACTTTTCCCCCTTCCTTGCTACGAAGGCATAGACATAGATGATGTCGCCGAACTCCGTCTCCCTGTGATTGGAGATAAAGATTTTGTTGAGATAATAGTCCTTGTCATAAGTCTGATGGAAGAGGGCATCGTTACCCTCGTTGACCATCACAATACCTTTGTCGGGCTTGTCCTTATCAAACTGCCGCATGATGTCACCAAGATAGAAGTCGACACCATAGAACCGTAACGGGTCACTGCCCTCGGCACTGAACCCCGTGAAGGCGTAGAGCGTCTTCTCACCGCTGCCATGGGCCACATTCAAGTTGACGACGCGCTGCATCGTCATGGCAAAAGGCCGATAGCTCTTGGTGTTCATGACGATGGGCTTATAATAGCCATTAAAGGCCATATACACGAGAAGCGTCATGAAGGTCGAAGCCAGCACAGGACGCTCCGTGAGGAAGCCGGCCCTGCGATGAAGGAGTATCATCAGCCCCAGACAGCCGCCACAAAGTGGCAGCAGCAACAGCATGATGTCGCCAAAGCTCAGACCATCGAAGGCCAGGGCATGGAGCATCTGTATGTTCTCATAGGCATGCTTGCCATGGAAGATAGTGTCTGGCACGACGCCCATACGCAAAACGATGAGGACAGCAGTGAGCAGGAAACCCAGCACGGAAAGGAAACCGATATAAAACCTGATGGGAAAGCTGGAACGTTTCGCTATCCATATGCAGTATTCTACCAACAGCACCGCCATGAAAGGATAGCAGGGCAACAGATAGACACCCCGCTTGCTCTTCGGTATGCAATAGAAGAAGAGGATAAGCAGGAATGCCAGCCACGTGAAGAGCTGCAAAGCTCCCTTGCCATCGCCCTGGCGGAAAGCGAAGGCGTTACGAAGGCGTTCTACACAATGACTGAGACTCAACTGATGACGGTCGGAGACCCGCCGCCATCCTTTCTTCCAAGGCAGAATAAAGAGCGAGAGAAGGATGGGCAGCGTCCAAGGCAGCCAGCCGGCAATGAGCATGAGGATGTTGTAAGGCCATGGATTGTCATGGGTGACAAACTTCATCTTACCAAGGAAGCGCCCCACATTCTCGTCCATGACAAGATCGAGGAACGCTTTGCCACCCTGATGATAAGCAGCAACATACCACAGCGCCGGAAGAACACAAGCCAGCAAGGCCGCGACAAAGAGCTTGAGGGTACCAGACAACGCCTTGCCTTTCAGCGTGGCATCGCTGCTCAGCCAGTTCTCCATCCAGATGAATACAAACATCACAAAGCAGGGCAGCACGATACCCACGGGCCCTTTGGTCAGCGTGGCACCACTCATGCAGAGGATGGCCATCCACGGCATGCCATGCATAGGCCGGGCATGCCCCGTCTTGGAGAGTGTGAGATTCGGCGTGGGGTCGCCCTCCCACCAGCGGTAGAGAGCATAGAGTCCACAGACGATAAACATCGTCAGCACCATGTCGACACGACAGTTGGTAGCAGCGCGATGCACCTCAAAGGCTGTCAGCGTGAGCATAGAGGCCAAGAAGCTGAGGTCCGTATCCCGTCGCTTGGCATAGAACACAGCTCCCATAGCCAACATGATGATGAGGGCTAAAGCTGAGGGCAGACGGGAGGTGAACTCTGTGACATGACCTGCGGGAAGGGAGAAGGCAGCAATACACCATTGAAAGAAAGGCGGCTTATAAGGAATATCCACGCCGTTGTTCTCCGGCAATATCCAGTTATGCTGCGTAAGCATAGACACAGCCACAACAGCCTCGCGCGGCTCGCCCTTGGTATTAAAACCCGTATTGCCCAAAAACGGCAGCAGAGACACAGCAGCCACCAAGACTACCGTCCAAAGGATAAAGCGATGTTTATTGTCCATTGTAAGTGCGTATTTCTTGCAAAATTACGCTTTTTTACCATCATACTGCCATTCTTTTTGTTTTATTCGCTTAATATGTATAATTTTGCAGGAAAATAATTGTAATTAATGAAACGTTTCGTGAAAACAATCTCATGGCTGCTCAGCATCCATGTCTCTGCCTTATTCGCTCTCACCTTATTCCGGCTCATAGAGTTCATCTCGCTACACGGCCTGATCACCGATCACGAAGCCTCTATTCTGCCGGCTTTCGTGCGCGGTATATGGTTCGACAATGTCATCGCATGCTACATCCTCATCGTGCCCTTGGCCGTGGTATGTATATTCTCTTCCCTCCATCCCCTACTCCACTTTAGCAAGGCAGTCGAGAAAGGCATTGTACGCGCCTGCACCATCTGGTTTGCCGTCTTCTACGCCATCGCTTTTATCCCTTCGGCTGCCAACACGCCCTATTTCGCCTATTTCTTCAAAAATATCAACTCCAGCATCTTCGACTGGTTCGGCTATACCGCTACCACCGCTGGCATGCTCGTCGAAGAGAAAAGCTACTGGCTCTATATCGCCTTGTACTTCTTCATCACGGCAGTCTTTATCCGATGGCTGTTCTGCCTTGAAGACGTAGCACCGTCTTCCCATGAGACCTCATCCCACAAGGGTATCACCATCACCGGCACCTTTGCCGTCTCCGCCATCCTCATCGGTCTTTGCCTCTTTGGTATCCGCGGACGCCGAGGCTATAATCCTATCAAGGTCAGCGAAGCCTACTACTGCGATGACGCCTTTCTCAACCAGCTTGGCATCAATCCGGCTTTTAACCTGCTGACTTCAGCCCTCGACGACATGCGCAAAGAGAACAAGGAACTGCATCTCATGCCTTACAGTGAGGCCGTGGAGCAAGCCAGACTGTGGTATAATATCTCCGGAAAGGTGGACAGCGCCGATGTGATGAAGCGTATGGTCACCAACGACCCCCATCATCAACAGCCGGAGACGAAGCCCAATGTCGTCATCATCCTCATGGAGTCAATGTCGGCAAGTCTCTTAGGCGAGTTCAGACAGCAGCAGCCGCTGACACCTACCTTGGACTCCCTCTACCAGCACTCCCTGGCCTTCACCAACTTCTACAGTGCAGGTATCCATACCAATCACGGCATGACGGCGACGCTCTACAGTTTCCCGGCGCTGATGTCACGCAATCTGATGAAGGGCACTGTCACTCCTCACCGCCATGGCATACCGACGGTGCTGAAAGGCCTCGGCTATGAGAACATGTTCTTCATGACCCACGAGGCGCAATACGACAACATGAAGGCTTTCTTCACCACCAATGGCTATGACGACATCTACTCGCAGGAGAACTATCCCAAGGACTCCGTCGTCAACAGCTTCGGGGTTAGCGACCACTATGAGTTCAACTATGCCTTACACACCATTAACAGCAAGGCCAAAAGCCGACGGCCTTTCTTAGCCACCATCCTCACCATCAGCAACCATCCGCCCTACATGGTGCCTTCATGGTTCAAAGCCCGGACACAGGAGAAGGAGACACAGATTGTGGAATATGCCGACTGGGCCATCGGCGACTTTCTGCGCAAAGCCTCCAGAGAGCCATGGTATAAGAACACCATCTTCGTCATTCAAGCCGACCATGGCAAGATGGTGGGTCAGAGCGACGCTGAGCTTCCCGTAAGCTACAATCACATCCCGCTCATCATCTTCGGCCCAAAGATAAAGCCCATGAAATATGCTGGACTGGGCACACAGGTCGATGTCATGCCTACCCTCTTAGGTATCATGGGCGTGAACTACGAATACGACGGCTTCGGTGTCAACCTGCTGAAGGTGCATCGCGACATGGTCTTCTACTCCGCCGACAACCAGATAGTAGCCCGCGACCAGCACAACTGCTACATCTATGAGCCCAATACTGGCAAGAGTTTCTACTATAAAGCCCTGCCTGGGTGGAAGCTTCGAGAGACAAAAAAACACCCTGGTTTTACACGCCTCAGACATTATCTTTTCTCCATGGAGCAGACTGCTCAGTTCATGCTGAACAAACAGAGATAATAACTGCGTCATAAACATTGAAAATAAGCCATTTGCTTTGTGCAATTGGAAAGAAATAACTAATTTTGCCCAGAATAAACAAAGAAAGCCCAATGAGGATAGGATATGACGCAAAGCGCATTGTGCGCAATGGAACAGGCCTGGGAAGTTACGGGCGGAATCTCGTCAACGCACTCGCGGAGGCGGACAGCGCTGATGAGTTGCTGCTCTATGCGCCCGATGAAGGCCGTGACGACCTGCGGGAGCAGATTGTCACGAGGCCCAACGTCAGTTTCCGCTACCCGGCACATACCCACTTCCGCTTTCAGAGAGACTTGTGGAGAACCAAAGGTATCATAAAAGACTTGGTCAACGATGGTGTTACGCTCTATCACGGTCTTTCCGGTGAACTGCCCTTGGGCATCAGAGACACTGGCATTCCGGCCATCGTCACCATCCATGACCTTATCTTCCTGCGACACCCAGAATATTATAAATGGCTGGACGCAAAGATATACAAACGGAAGTTCTATGCCACCATCAACGAGGCTACCCATATCATCGCCATCAGCGAGTGTACGAAACGTGACATCATCCACTATGGGCATGTCCCCGAAGAGAAGATAAGCGTCATCTACCAGAGCGCTTCCAAGAAGTTCAATACCACTGACGAGCTACCGCCCTCGCCACTGCTGACCGGTGTCGACAGATACTTCCTGCAAGTAGGCACCATCGAAGAGCGTAAGAATGCCCTTGAGAGCGTTCAGGCATTGGAAGACCTCCCTAAGGACATCCACCTCGTCCTCGTGGGCCGGGAGACGCCCTATGCGGGGCAGGTGCGCCGCTATGCCGCTATGCGGGGCCTCACTGACAGGCTGCATATCCTCAGTGGCGTCAGCAATGAAGAGTTGGCAAAGATATATCGGCACGCCATCTGCTTTGCCTACCCCTCTCGCTATGAAGGTTTTGGCATTCCTATCATCGAGGCCATTCAGAGCGGACTGCCCGTCGTGGCCGCCACAGGCTCATGCCTGGAAGAAGCGGGTGGACCCGACAGCATCTACGTCTCACCAGACGACAGCCATAGGCTGGCAGCAGCCGTGAGAAAACTCTGTTCGGAAGATAATAGAGAAAGAATCATACGGGAGCAGGAGTATGTCAAACGATTCGAGAACAACAATGTAACACAGCAGATGCTGGAAATTTATAAAGAATATAGTAGATAATGTGGCCCATGAGCACCCGAATCACCATAGCCCAAGATTTTAAGGCCTGGCGCAAAGATATGGTTTCCTTACCTGATACCCTTAAGACGGGGCAGGCAGAGAAGCTCTATGACGGTCGCAACAAAATATGGCTGTTAAGCCGCGGAGAAGTAAAATACGTTGTAAAATGTTTCCACACCTTAGGATTCATCAAAGGAGTCATCTATACTTTCTTCAGAAAGAACAAAGCAATAAGGGCTTTCAATAATGGCATACTACTGGAAAGTAAAGGTGTGAAGACGCCAAAGCCTATAGCGCTCATAGAGCAGAAGAGGCTCGGTCTCTACCACAAACTCTACTACGTCTCTACCTATACCGACTGGCTACCGATTCGCAAGCCCCTCACCGAAGACAGTCCCTTCAACAAGCCGATGACCATAGACTATGCTCATTTCGTAGCTGCACTGCACGAGAAAGGTATCATCCACAAGGATCTCAACAACACCAACGTCCTCTACCATCTCAATGGACAACACTATGAGTTCATGCTCATAGATATCAACCGCATGACGTTTACCAGTGATGGCAAGGCAGCACCATACGAAGACTGTCTGGAGAACCTCACCCTCTTCGCCGACCGCGGGGAGATGTTCGATACCTTTGCAGCAGAATATGTCAAGGCCAGAGAATGGGATGCCAGCCACATCGCTGACGTCTTCAATGCAAAAGCAAAACACGACCGTCATTGGCAGAGAAAGAAAAAACTTAAGTCACTTATCCACAGACATCATGGAGAATAAGATTTCTGTTGTTATCAACACCTACAACGCCGAGCGGCACCTCAAGGAAGTGCTGGAATCGGTGAAAGACTTTGACGAGATAGTTGTCTGTGACATGGAGAGTACAGACCATACGCTCGCTATCGCCCGCGAATACGGCTGCAAGATAGTGACTTTTGCAAAAAAAGACTACAACATCGTGGAGCCCGCACGGGAGTTTGCCATCCACCAGACCACCTATCCCTGGGTGCTCGTCGTAGATGCTGACGAGCTGGTGACCCCAGAGCTACGACAGTATCTCTATCACCGCATTGCAGCTCCCGACTGCCCGCAGGGGTTCTTTATCCCACGGCAGAACAGGTTTATGAACATTCCACAAACGCAACATATCGGTGACCATCAGTTGCGATTCTTTGTCGCCTCGCTGACAACATGGCCGCCCGTGATTCATGCCATTCCCGTCGTAAAGGGCAGAGTGGAGAAGTTATCACCTGACAACAACTTGATGCTGATACATTTAGCAGAGAACAGCCTTCACGAGATGGTGGAGAAAGGCAACGTCTATACTGACAACGAGGTGGTGAAACGAGCCAATAAGAACTATGGTGCCGGCGCACTGCTCTGGAGACCTTTCTGGCGCTTCTTCAAAGCCTATGTCATGAACGGAAAATGGAAATACGGTACCATGGGACTCATCGACAGCATGATAACAGCCTACTACCAATTCCTGCTCGTGGCAAAGATTATAGAAAAGAGAATTAATCAACAATAATAGACACTGATGAATTATTACATAAAGGCCGACTCCGTCAACAAGGCCAAGAACGATGTTGATGAGCTTCTCCACGACTGGGGCTATCATGACCTCTCGAACAAGAACCACAGCCAAGGGAAGATAGCGCACTTCTTCCACCAGCTCACGGGCGTGATGAGAATTCTGACACACGTGCACAGCGGCGACACGCTCATCCTGCAATACCCGTTTAAGAAGTTCTACTACATGGCTTGCACCTTTGCACACTGGAAAGGTGCCACCGTGGTCACCATCGTCCATGACTTAGGAGCTTTCCGCCGTCATAAACTGACACCGGAACAGGAGAACCGGCGTCTGTCGAAGACGGACAAGCTCATTGTGCACAATGAGACGATGGAGAAATGGGTCAAAGCCCACGGATTCAAAGGAAAGACGGTGTGCCTGGGCATCTTCGACTATCTCATCTCCACGAAGCCTCACGCCTACCCCACTCCTCACCGTCCCTGGCGTATCGTCTATGCCGGAGGCCTCTACAAATGGCGCAATGCCTACCTCTACAACCTTGACAGCAGCATGAATCTGTGGACACTCGACCTCTATGGGCCAGGCTATGAAGCGTTGGAGAAAGACCCAAAGATAACATGGCACGGCAACCTCAAGGAAGAACAGCTCATGGAGCAGGTGGAAGGAGACTTTGGACTGGTCTGGGACGGCGGATCCTTAGATGAGTGCAACGGCGACTGGGGCTCCTACCTCAAGATTAACAATCCCCATAAGACCAGCTTCTATATCTGTGCCGGCATTCCCGTCATTGTCTGGAAGAAAGCAGCCATGCGCAACTTTATAGAAGACAACAACTTAGGATTCAGCATTGACAGCATCAAAGACATTGACGAAAAGCTGAGAAACATGACGCCGGAACAATACAAGACCATGCGTGACAGCGTGGCTCGCTTCAGCGCACTGCTGCGGAAAGGGCATTTCACTGAGAAGAGTTTTAAAGATTAATTGTGACGACCGTCGCAAGAAAGTGTGACGACCGTCACAAGAAAGTGCGACGACCGTCACAAGAAAGTGCGACGACCGTCACACTTTGTCGCTCCAACCCTTTTGCATCATAACACTGTATGGACAATCCCAAGACCGTATGTTAGCAAAATAATCCATCCATACAGACAGAAATTCGTTCGTGCAGATAGAAAAGTCAAAAAAAAAATAAAGTACTATGCAGACTAAATACGACTATCTCATCGTTGGCTCCGGCCTCTTTGGAGCTACCTTTGCTTACTTCGCCCATCAACAAGGCAAGAAATGTCTCGTCATCGACAAGCGCCCACAATTAGGCGGCAATGTATACTGCGAGAACATAGAAGGCATCAATGTTCATAAATATGGTGCTCATATCTTTCACACATCGAATAAGCAGGTGTGGGACTTCGTCAACAGCATCGTCCCCTTCAACCGATACACCAACTCACCGGTGGCCAACTACCATGGCAAGCTCTTCAACCTGCCGTTCAACATGAACACTTTCTACCAGATGTGGGGAGTGACAACACCGGAAGCAGCTAAAGCGAAGATTGAGGAGCAACGCGCCGAAGCCGTGGAGAAGATGAAAGCCGCCGGAGTAGCAGAACCACGCAACTTAGAAGAGCAGGCCCTCACGCTCATCGGCAAAGATGTCTACGAGAAACTCATCAAGGAATATACCGAGAAGCAATGGGGCAGAAAATGCACCGAACTTCCGGCTTTTATCATCAAGCGACTGCCCGTAAGACTTGTCTTCGACAACAACTACTTCAACGATTCCTATCAAGGAATACCTGTCGGCGGATACAACAAGCTGATTGATGGGCTGCTAAGCCAAGTGGAGACAAAGGTTGGCGTCGACTTCTTCAACAGCGAGTACCACGACTGGAGAAACTTCGCAAAAGAGCTTGTATATACAGGGCGTATTGACGAATATTTCGACTGTCGTCTTGGCGCGTTGAACTGGCGCACGGTGAGTTTCAAAACGCGCGTGGAGAATACGCCCAACTTCCAGGGTAACGCCGTGGTCAACTACACATCGCATGATGTCCCTTACACGAGAGTCATCGAGCACAAACATTTTGAAATGTTTGGTCAGCAAGTCTATGACAATCCCAAGACCGTTATCAGCGAGGAATACTCCACAGAGTATAAGCCCGGCATGGAGCCCTACTATCCCGTCAACGACGAGACCAACAATGCGCTCGCTGCCAAATACCGTGCTCTGGCAGCTGAAGAGAAAAACGTTATCTTCGGTGGTAGACTCGCTGAATACAAATACTACGACATGGCTCCCATCATAGAAAAGGTGATGGGCATGTTCTCTGCTCTTTAGGCTTTCCAGGCTTGTTGGCAAGCCTAAAGAACCAGCTAAAAGTGATTTTAATGGGAGAAAAGTGCCGGAAAAAAGTTATTAATGAGTAATTTTGCAGAAAAAGAAAATAGCAATGGCACTCTCTCCACTAACATTTCTAAGACAGCAATGCCGCCTGCGCAGAAACGTGCTCACAGGCGAGATACTATACGCTTCTGACGACAGTGAGGAATGGCAGCTTCTCTCTCAGGAGGGACGCAACACCATTCTCCTCTCGGCTCAGGACAAGGGTATAGCGCTGACAAAGGAAATTTTAGACCGCTTCGTTGATTCCACACTCATCGAAGAGTGGAATCCGGCCAAGGAGTGGTTGGACAGCCTGCCGGCATGGGACGGAGAAGACCATGTCGCCAAACTCTCACAACGCATCGTGACAAGCAATCCCGACTGGACGGAGCGCTTCCATAAATGGATGCAGCAGACGGTGGCCAGATGGATGGACTTAGAGGTGCCGCAGAGAGACATCATCATCCCTGTCTTGGCAGGACAATGGGGATATGGCAAGACCTCATTCTGCAATATCATTCTGCCCCCTACCCTACGCAGATATTATACCGACAAGATAAAGTTGACATCAACGGCTGAGGTCTATGAGCTCATCGCCACCAACCTGCTGATTAATATCGACGAGTTCTACCAGGAGAATAATGTCCAGGAGCCTCTCATCCGCTACCTCTTCTCCCGCTCTACCCCTGTCTTCCGGCGACCTTACGGTGTCACCGAAGAGCCGCGACGCCAATACGCGGGATTCATCGCCACAACCGGTAATCTGCATCCTATGACCGATGCAGCCGGTGCTGCCCATCTGGTGTGTGTGGAGGTAGGACACAAGATAGACCTCGCCACTCCCCTACCCTATGAGCAGCTCTACGCACAGCTCCGCGACGAGTTGGACGATGGTGCCGACTATCTGCTCACCGATGACGAGCGCGAGCGAATGGCCGGTCAGAACTCACCCTTCGAGGAGGCTGACAATCTGGTGAAAATGGTCAAACTCCTCTACGCTAATCCGCCAAAAGGTCAGAAAGCCAAGGCTATCACCCTTGACAATGTCATCGACCGCCTCATGAAAGAATATCCTTACTGGACTCCCGGCGAACACGTCAACCAAGACGTAGGCTTCGCCCTGCAAGAGGCCGGATTCACCCGCAGCCGCATTCACGGACGCTCCTGCTACCGTATTGTACCACGCGACCCACGACGCCTCGACTTCACCGACGAGCAACCTGAGGAGAAGAGCATGGACGAGTTTGCTGACAACCCGTTGGCACGCGCTTTGTTAGCAGGACTGGGAGGACTGAAAAAATAGACAATATGGTTGCAGGAACAGACACAAACACCCTGCAAGAGGATATAAAAGGAAAGAATTTATAATGTCAAAAGATAATAACAACACGCTCACACCCATGATGCGACAGTTCTTCTCTATGAAGGCCAAGCATCCTGATGCACTCTTACTCTTCCGTTGTGGCGACTTCTATGAGACCTACTGCGAAGATGCTGTAGAGGCTTCACAGATTTTAGGCATCACGCTGACGCGCCGCAACAACGGTGCTTCGTCGGGTGCCGAGATGGCGGGATTTCCCCACCATGCCTTAGACACCTATCTGCCTAAGCTTATCAGAGCAGGCAAGCGTGTCGCTATCTGTGACCAGCTCGAAGACCCGAAGAAGAAACGGGCCTCACTAAAAGGCAAGAAAGGCCTCTCCGAGATGGACAAGATGGTGAAGCGAGGCATCACGGAACTGGTGACGCCTGGTGTGGCTATGGGTGATAACGTGCTCAACTATAAGGAGAACAACTTCCTGGCTGCCGTACACTTCGGCAAGGCGTCGTGTGGCATCAGCTTCTTGGACATCTCTACCGGCGAGTTTCTCACCGGACAAGGCAACTACGACTATGTGGAGAAACTGATTGGCAACTTCGCGCCCAAGGAGGTGCTCTATGACAAAACGCGGAAGAAAGACTTTGAGCATTTCTTCGGTACCAAGCTCACGGTATTCGAACTCGACGACTGGGTGTTTACAGAGCAGAACGCACGGCAGAAACTGCTGAAACATTTCGGTACGAAGTCGCTGAAAGGCTTCGGCGTGGAGCATCTGAAAGACGGCATCATCGCCTCAGGAGCAATTATGCAGTATCTGGAGCTGACCCAGCACACGAATATCAACCACATCACCTCGCTCAAACGCCTTGAGGAGGAGAAATACGTGCGTATGGACTCCTTTACCATACGCTCCCTGGAGCTCTTGCAGCCGATGCAGGAAGATGGAAAGTCGCTGCTGAATATCATCGACCGTACCATCACGCCAATGGGAGGCCGCATGCTACGCCGCTGGATGGTGTTCCCGCTGAAAGACGTTAAGCAAATCAACGACAGACTCGATGTAGTGGAATACTTCTTTAAAGAGCCTGAGTTCCGGCAAGTCATTGACGAACAGCTGCATAGGGTAGGGGACCTGGAGCGTATCATCTCCAAGGTTGCCGTAGGAAGGGTGTCGCCACGAGAGGTTGTTCAGCTAAAGAATGCCCTCATGGCTATCCAGCCCATCAAGTCGGCATGCCTCTATGCCAACAACGACACCTTGAAACGGTTAGGTGAGCAGATGAACCTCTGCGAGAGTCTGAGAGACAGAATAGAGAAGGAGATACAGCCCGACCCGCCTCTGCTTATCAACAAGGGTGACGTCATTGCCGACGGCTACGATAAAGACCTCGACGAGTTGCGCTCGATATCAAGGGGCGGAAAGGAATATCTCCTGGAAATACAGCAGAGAGAGACTGAGAAGACGGGCATCTCCTCGCTGAAGGTAGGATACAACAACGTCTTCGGATACTATCTCGAAGTACGCAACACCTTTAAGGATAAGGTGCCGCAGGACTGGATTAGAAAGCAGACACTGGCACAGGCCGAGCGATACATCACGCCGGAACTGAAAGAATATGAGGAGAAGATTCTTGGCGCCGACGAGAAGATCTTAGAGAAAGAAGCACAACTGTTCTCTGAACTTATCGTCTTCATGCAGGAGTTTATCCCCCAGATACAAATCAACGCCAACATCCTTGCACGCATCGACTGTCTGCTGAGTTTCGCCAAAGTATCGGAAGACAACGCCTATGTCCGCCCCGTTGTCGACGACACCACTGTTCTCGACATCCACCAAGGCCGTCATGCCGTCATAGAGACTCAGATGCCCCTCGGCGAGCGCTACGTCCCTAACGATGTATACCTCGACACTGAGAAGCAGCAGATTATGATGATTACAGGTCCTAACATGGCCGGTAAGTCAGCATTGTTGCGCCAGACCGCCCTCATCGTTCTCTTAGCACAGATAGGCTGCTTCGTACCTGCCGAGAGTGCAAGGGTAGGGCTTGTGGACAAGATTTTCACGAGGGTAGGGGCCAGCGACAACCTCTCGCTCGGAGAGTCTACCTTTATGGTTGAGATGACTGAGGCTGCCGACATCCTTAACAACGTCTCGCCACGGTCGCTTGTGCTCTTCGATGAGTTAGGACGCGGCACGTCAACCTATGACGGCATCTCCATAGCATGGGCCATCGTGGAATACCTCCATGAGCACAGAGGCTCACAAGCGCGTACACTTTTTGCCACCCACTACCATGAGCTCAACGAGATGGAGAAGCACTTTCCGCGCATCAAGAACTTCAACGTGGCGGTCAAGGAAGTCGACAACAAAGTCATCTTCCTCAGAAAACTCACACCCGGCGGTTCTGAGCACTCCTTTGGTATCCATGTGGCTGAGATAGCCGGTATGCCAAGGACTATCGTCAAGCGCGCCAATGAGGTCTTGAAACAGCTCGAAGCGGACAACGCTGAAGTGGGAAGTGCCGGAAAGCCAAAGGTAGAAAATATTGGCAAAGACCGTGATGGTGTGCAACTCAGCATCTTCCAGCTCGACGACCCGGTGTTAAAGCAAGTCCGTGACGAGATTCTCGGTCTGGACATCAACAACCTAACACCTGTCGACGCCCTCAACAAGCTCAACGAGATAAAGAAGATTGTAACGGGAAGGAGCAGCTAAGCCCCAAAAGGCAGCTAAGCTCCAAGTAACAGCTAAGCACACATTATCAGGCAAATAAAAAGCCTCGCTATCACACATTATTATATAGTGTAATAGCGAGGCTATTTTTATGTATTCTCTGCGTAAGCAGCAGCGTCTTTAGGCCTTCACGGGCTCAGCGACAGCAGCATCAGCGATGTTGCCACTTCTGTTCTGAATCTTCTTACCCAACACAAGGTATGCGATAGGAGAAGCCAGGAAGATAGAGCTCAGCGTACCGACGAAGACACCGATAATCATAGCGAAGGAGAACGAACGGATGGAGTCACCGCCAAGGATGAAGATGGCGAGAAGAACGATCAATGTTGATGCCGACGTGTTGATAGTACGGGCAAGGGTCTCGTTGATAGAGTCATTGAAGATCTTCTGTGTGTCACCCTTAGGATGCAGGCGCAGGTTCTCACGGATACGGTCGAAGACCACCACAGAGTCGTTGATATCGTAACCGATCACTGTCAGGATAGCACCGATGAACGTCTGGTCTATCTCCAGCGAGAAGCCTATCCAACCATAGCAGATGGAATAGAGACCCACCACCATCGTTGTATCAATGGCCAGAGCCACGATAGAACCGACAGAGAAACCGACGTTGCGGAAGCGCAACAGGATGTAGAGGAAGATACAGATCAATGCCAGACCAACACTTAGGAAGGCATTCTTTGTGATGTCCTTAGCCACTGACGGACCCACCTTTGAAGAGCTGATGATAGAGCCACCCTCACGGATGTCAGGGTTCTTGAAGGCATTGACATTAGCCTGGCTCACAAAGCCACCTTTCTTCAAAGCATTGTAGAGAACAGTCTCAGCGTGGTCGTCCTCAGCAGGATCATTGCTGTCGATATTATAGTTGGTAGATACACGGATGGTCTTGCCGTCTGTACCGATAGCAATAACGGTTGTCGTAGCCGGGCGACCGGCATTAGGACCTGTAGTGTTGACAAAGGCATTGGTCAGAACGTTACGGACATCCTCAACAGGCACAGCCTTGTCAAGTGTCACCACATAGTTGCGACCACCGGTGAAGTCAATACTCTTGCTCAAGCCGCGGATACCGAAGCTGGCAACGCAGATAAGGATAGCAGCGATATAGACACCGAAACTAACCTTATACATCGACATGAAGTGGATGTTTGTGCCCTGCATCAAGTTCTTAGAGAAGCCTGTGTAGAACTTCAGATGCATCCAATGACCATTGTTGAGCTTGTACTCGTAGAGCAGACGTGTGAGGAACACGGCAGAGAAGAACGAGCAGACGATACCGATAATCCATGTCGTAGCGAAACCGCGGATAGGTCCTGTACCAACAGCAAGCAGGATGATACCTGTTATCAATGAGGTGAGGTTGGAGTCAAAGATAGCTGAGAAGGCATTCTTATAACCTTCGTTGACTGCTTTCTTCATATCCTTACCGGCACGCAGCTCCTCCTTGATACGCTCATAGATAAGCACGTTGGCATCAACAGCAGTACCGAGAGAAAGCACCATACCGGCGATACCACTCATCGTCAGGGCTGCCTGGAAAGATGTCAGGATGCCTAAGGTGAAGAACACGTTGATGAGCAGAGCACCCACAGCGATAGAGCCGGGGATGATGTTGTACATGGCTAACATGAAGACAATCAGCAACACGAAGGCTACGATGAATGAGATGATACCCTGCTGGATAGACTGTGCACCGAGGGTAGGACCTACGACTTCCTCCTGAACAATGTGTGCAGGAGCCGGCATACGACCTGACTTCAGCGTATTGGCCAAGTCTTTCGTATCCTGAATAGTGAAGTTACCACTGATAGAGCTCTGTCCACCGCTAATCTCGCCATTGACACGAGGAGCTGAATAGACAACACCATCAAGGACAATGGCAATAGCTTTGCCGACATTGGCTTTTGTCAGCTCAGCCCAACGACGGGCACCGTCAGAGTTCATCGTCATGGAAACCTCCGGCTGACCGGTGATCTGATTGAACTCATCCTTGGCATCTGTGATGACATCGCCCTCAAGAGGAGCACGACCATTGGTAGTAGTAACCTTCAAGGCATGAAGCTCGAAGATATTCTTTGCCTGGATGCCGTCGGCAGGCTTAGCACTCCACAGAAGTTTCAAATCTGAAGGCAGCACCTGCTTAGCTGTCTGGCTGTAGATAAGCTTGTTGATGGCAGCAGTATCGCGCACGCTGGCATAACCACAGACACTCAGACCCTGGCCTGTCACCTGCAGCATAGCGAGCAACGGGTGAAGCTTCTTAGCCTGGGCAAGCTGATTTTCAGGTGTAGCCTTGATATTTTTCTTGGCATCGTTACCCTTTATCTGGAACTTAGCCTTTGTAGCCTTGGCAGCCTTCACTTCCTTCTCGGCAGTAGCCTTCGCCTTAGCGTTGGTGCTGTCGGTGGCTGCTGTTTCAGCTTTCTCATCACCATTGGCCAGACGCTGGTCAAGCTGCTGGAGATAAGGCAGCACCTCATCAGCATTGTATGTCTCCCAGAACTCAAGGTTGGCGCTTCCCTGCAGAAGCTTACGCATACGCTCCGGCTCACGGATACCCGGCATCTCGACAGAGATACGGCCCTCAGCGCCCTGCACCTTCTGGATGTTAGGCTGTACAACACCAAACTGGTCGATACGCGTTGTCACCACATTCAATGAGTTGTCAATAGCGGAACTGACCTCTGAACGCAGCACTTTCTCTACCTCGCTGTCTGTACTTGTAGGAGATACTTTGCCCTGAAGCTCCGAAGTAGCGAAGACCTCAGCCAGTCTATGACCGGGAGCATTCTTGTGGTAGGCATTGATGAAGAGGGTGATAAAATCGCCCTGAGTAGCCTGCTGTTCCTTACGGGCTTCATCCATAGAGCGGGTGAAGGCAATGTCTGTCTTGTGGTCAGCGAGATTCTCCACTACATCTGGGACTGAAATCTCGAGGATGACATTCATACCGCCTTTAAGGTCCAGACCAAGACCAATCTGCGTCTCCAAGCACTTCTGGTAGCTGTAGATGCCCAAATACTTCACAGAATCCTTGTAATCCTGCTGTGCAATGGGATCCTTTATCTTTGCTGCCTGACTGTCATAATAGCTTGTGGCAATCGGGAAGCTCAGATAGAAGAGGCTCACGAGGGTCAGAAGAACGGCTGTCGTGATAACGATTCCTTTGTTTTGCATTTTGTTTGTTAGTTATTTTTTATTGTTTCTATCTCTTTTAACGCTGACAAAGCATATAATATGTGCAAAGTTACATTTTTTTTATTACTCACGTGAAAGAAATGGAGAAAAAAACCTTTTTACGATAGAAGTTAAGGCATGACATCGCTATGACGCTATTTTTTTGCGTCAAAGAGCAAGTAACACAGGATAGGGTAATGGTCAGAATTTTTGATGCTGTTGTCAACTTTACATGCAAACGGCTTGAAATCGTCGCTGCATAAAATGTTGTCTATTCTGACGAAGATACGCGCCTTGTGATAGCTGATTCCAGGTCCATTGCCAGTGGAGACATAGCAGTCGGTGAGTCCTTGGGAGATGACGCGGTGGCAGTAGGATAGGGGAGAGTCGTTGAAATCTCCGCATACGATGATGGGCATGCCGGTATGAAAGGCTATATAGCGGGCCACGGCTTCTGCCTGAGGCGCACGCTTCTTGGTTTGCCCTCCTAAATGGTTGACAAGCCACTTGGAGGTCTGGGTTGCCTCCTGACGGTCCATGTCTCCCTTCATCAATTCACGGAATTGCTCTTTACGGTCCACACTCAAGTCTGTGGTCTCAAGATGATTGTTGACCACTATCACCGGCTTGCCTTTCACATTGAGCGTGAAAGCACAGCTCATATTAAACTTAGACTCAAAGTCTATATGCTCCTTGGCAATGATAGGATATTTGCTGAAGATCGTCATCAGATCTCCCTTGTGCATAGCAGTATCTTTATATTTATACACAGGGTTCAGGATGGAGTCGACTTGTGCGCTGCCCACCAACGCCTCTGAAGATTCTTGCAGACACACAATATCAGCGTCCTGGCGCTTGATATACTCCAAGATAGCATTGGGCCGCTCTTTGACGGTAGCCTCGCCAAAGCTCCAGACATTATACGACAAGACCTTCAAACAGCCTTTTGGTACTTCCTGAGGAATATTAAACGGCGTATAACGGCGCACAGGACCATAGCAGATGATAAAACCGAGAAGAGGGATGATGATGCCACGCGGCTTGACAAAAATCCAAAAGAAGAGAAAACAGAGGTTGATGACAAGAAATAAGGGAAACAGCAACCCCAAATTGCTCAGACGAGGGAAGTCAGCAGGCTGAACCATGTCAGCATGCCCCACGAGAAGCATCAGCAGAGCTGACGCCACGTTAGCCCCGCCGATAATTTGCAATGTAATTCTTGAAAATTTACGCATGTTCCTCTTAAACAAGCATCGTTATTTCTTGCTTTGGTCGAAGAGTGTCTGCTTCTCCTCACGTGTCAGACTGTCGTAGCCGCTCTTGCGTATCTTGTCCAAGATGCGGTCTATCTCTTCCTGTGTAGCCTCGGAGGAAGGGGATTGGTGGGATTTTCCACTTCTAAAGCCACCCAACTCTTCATCCCAAGAAGTACGCTCGCCATGCTTTACACGATTGGCATCCCATCTGTTACGAAGATTGTTAAAGAACTGTCTGCCGCCGTCAAAACTATTACCATACGGGTGTTTCTGCCAATATCTAATCAGGAAGAAACCAAATATCATTCCACCCAAGTGAGCTAAATGCGCCACTTGGCTGCCCGGAGAGGCCAGCGCCGAAAAGAGCTCCACAGCAATAGAGCCTATTACCATCCATTTGGCCTTGATAGGAATAGGAATAGGGATGATGAACATCTTCTCGTCTGGAAACATCATGCCAAAAGCTAACAGCAAGGCATAGATGGCGCCAGAGGCGCCCACCGTCGTCCATTGGCCCAGAGCCGCATCATTGGCTGCAGCAACCTGCATCAGCGAAGAGAAGCCTACACCGGCATCAGAAGCTATGATATAGAACTGCACAAACTGCGCTATCTCCTGCATCAGACCCGCACCTATACCACAGAAGAGGTAATAGATGATAAAACGCTTAGGACCCCATACACGCTCCATGACAGCGCCGAACATCCACAGCATAAACATATTCAGAATGATATGCTCCCAGCCTCCATGCATGAACATGTAAGTGACAAGCTGGTAGAGATGGAAGTCTGAGGCCAAGAAGAAATGGAGACCACAGATATTATTCAAATCGGCTATGCCTAACTGCCCCAATGCTATCATAGCAAGGAAGCAGAGAATATTTATGATGAGAAGATTTTTGGTAACCGTCGGTATTCTGAACATATTCTTATAATTCTGTAAAAACGACTGCAAAATTACGAAAAAACTTGATTATAAGCCTATAAAACATTCCTTTTACCTGTTTTTTTAGTCTTTTATGTCATTTTTCCACTATTTTTGTTTGCTGTATGAAACTATTCCCTTATTTTTGTCGGCGATTAGCAATCAATTCATCATTAAAATATATAAAGTTATGACAAAAGCAGATTTGATAAAGAAGATTTCCGAGGCCGCCAACCTCACTGCTGCCGATTCTAAAGCAGCCCTCGACGCTACCATCGATGCCCTCAAAGAGGCTCTTGTCGCTGGCGATAAAGTTCAGCTCATCGGCTTCGGTACATTCTCTGTCAACGAGCGCCCCGCACGTGAGGGTGTCAACCCTACCAACGGACAGAAGATTCAGATTGCTGCTAAGAAGGTGGCTAAGTTCAAAGCTGGTGCTGACTTAGAGAAGCAGCTGAACGCATAAGTTTTTTGGAAGGCCGGGAAATGGCGACAAACAGACTTCCCGCCTTCCAAACTCACTTTTTTTCCTCAAGACCACATTTTATCGCATTTATTCTGTAATTTTGCAAGCAGAATAAACGTTTATAAGAATATGGCTTTAAAATGTGGCATTGTAGGCTTGCCTAATGTCGGTAAGTCCACACTTTTTAACTGCCTGTCAAGTGCGAAGGCACAGGCAGCCAATTTTCCATTCTGTACAATTGAACCCAACCTCGGCGTTATCACAGTCCCCGACGAGCGTCTCACCAAGCTGGCAGAGATAGTTCATCCCGGACGCATCGTGCCCGCAACCTGCGAGATTGTCGATATCGCCGGACTCGTCAAGGGCGCCTCCAAGGGTGAGGGCCTGGGCAATAAGTTCCTCGGCAACATCCGTGAGTGTGACGCCATCATCCATGTTATCCGATGCTTCGACGACGACAATGTCGTCAGAGAGGGTGGGGCACCCGTAGACCCCGCTGCCGACAAAGACATCATCGACACCGAGCTGCAGCTCAAAGACCTCGAGACCATAGAAGGCCAGCTCTCCAAGCAGGAGAAGATAGCTGCCACAGGCAACAAAGACGCCAAGGTGCTTGTTGAGGTCCTCAAAGCTTACAAAGAGGTCCTCGACCGTGGCGAGAACGCACGCACCGTGACCTTCGACACCAAAGAGGAGCAGAAAGCTGCTCACGACCTCTTCCTGCTCACCACAAAGCCTGTCCTCTACGTATGCAATGTTGACGAGGCCAGCGCAAAGAGCGGAAACAAATACAGCAAGATTGTAGAAGAGATTGCTGCTAAGGAAGGTGCCGAAGCCATGGTCATCGCTGCTAAGACAGAGGAGGATATTGCATCCCTCGACACCTATGAGGATAAGAAACTCTTCCTCGACGAGCTTGGATTAGAGGAGAGTGGCGTCAACAGACTCATCAAGAAAGCCTACCACCTGCTCAACCTCCAGACGTTCATCACTGCCGGTGAGATGGAGGTCAAGGCCTGGACTTTCCACAAAGGGTGGAAGGCACCACAGTGCGCCGGTGTCATCCATACCGATTTCGAGAAAGGATTCATCCGCGCCGAGGTCATCAAATACGACGACTATATCCAGTATGGCTCCGAGGCTGCCGTACGCGAGGCCGGAAAACTTTATATCGAAGGCAAGGACTATGAGGTACAGGATGGCGACATCATGCACTTCAGATTCAACGTATAATTATACCAAGCTATATCTATGCTTCTATACATTCTCTGGAACCCTGACGAGGTGATGTTCCATCTCGGCCATTTCGGTGTGAGGTGGTATTCCATGTGCTGGCTCATAGGTCTGCTCTTAGGCTACCTGCTCATGAAGAAAATCTACAAAGACGAGAAGATTCCCGATGAGAAGTTCGACCCGCTCTTTATCTACATCTTCGTCAGCGTTCTCATCGGTGCACGCTTAGGGCACTGTCTGTTCTACCAGCCCGATTACTTTCTCTCCTCAGGCAAGCATTTTATAGAGATGCTATTGCCCATCCACTTCCTCGACAACGGTTCATGGAAGTTCACAGGATATGAGGGACTGGCCTCACACGGTGGAGTGATAGGCATGATCATTGCCATCTTCATCTATTCCTACCGCAACAAAGTCGGTGTGTGGACAGTGCTCGACAATATGGGTGTATGCTCTTGTGTCACAGCGACATTCATCAGACTTGGCAACCTCATGAACTCTGAGATCATCGGAAAGGTCACCGATGTGCCCTGGGCATTCATCTTCGAGAAGGTAGATCAGTATCCGCGTCACCCCGGACAGCTCTACGAGGCCATCAGCTACGCCATCTTCTTCGTCATCATCTATGCACTCTATAAGAAGCATCCAGAGAAGGTAGGTACCGGATTCTTTGTTGGACTCTGTCTGACACTCGTCTTCACGGCCCGCTTCCTCATAGAGTTCACCAAGGACATTCAGGAGCCTTTCGAGGCCGGGCTGCCCCTCGACATGGGACAGATTCTCTCCATTCCACTTATCATCATCGGCATCGCCTGTATGACTAACGGAAAATGGAAAGAGAAGATAGGCGCTAAGGTGTCATAAAATCATACAATAGACTTCAGCATTAACAGAGACAGCTACTATAAGCAAGGGCGGGCGATAAGTCCGCCCTTTATCTTTGTATAAAGAGCCAAGATAAGGGTCTGATGAAAAGCAGACAAAGTTACAAATTCAAAGAAAAGGCAGAATAATAAATATTTTTTCATCTTATGCGCAGCAAATTCAGAAATATTCCTTATTTTTGCCGCCGTAAACCGAAAGTACTACATCCAAAACCAAGTATCTATGAAAGTACACGAATATCAGGCTAAAGGTTTCTTTGAGGAGTATGGCGTACCGGTAGACCGGCATTTTCTCTGCCGCACTCCTGAGGAGGCTGTAGAGGCTTACCGCAAGCTCGGTACTGAGAAAGCTGTGGTGAAAGCCCAGGTTCATACCGGCGGAAGAGGAAAAGCCGGTGGCGTAAAGCTCGGTGCCAACGAAGAAGAGATTCGCAAAAACGCTGAAGCTATTCTCGGAATGAACATCAAAGACTTCTCTGTAGACCGTGTCCTCGTCTCTGAGGCAGTAGACATTGCTGCTGAGTATTATGTCAGCATTCTTGTTGACCGTCGTTCCAAATGTCCAATGATGATGCTCTCGCGCTCTGGTGGCATGGATATAGAGCAGGTCGCCAAGGAGACACCTGAGAAGATAGAGAAAATCATCATCGACCCCACGATAGGCATGGCCGACTTCAAGGCCAATGAGGCTGCATGGAAACTCTTCGACGACAAGGCTCAGGTGAAACAAGCCGCCAAAATCTTCAAGGCACTCTACCGGCTCTTCGTAGAGAAAGATGCTTCGCTCGTGGAAATCAATCCGCTGGTCATGCTTAAAGACGGCACCCTGAAAGCCATCGATGCCAAGATGACTTTCGACAACAACGCGCTCTTCCGTCATCCCGACGTCAAGGCTCTCTTCGAGCCCGACGAGGCAGAGAAAAAAGAGCAGTGGGCCAAGGACCACGGATTCAGCTATGTCAATCTCGGTGGAAAGATAGGCTGCATGGTCAATGGCGCCGGTCTTGCCATGGCCACCATGGATATGATTAAGCTCTATGGGGGTGAGCCCGCCAACTTCCTCGACATCGGCGGCTCGTCGAATCCCGAGAAGATTGTCGATGCCATGAACCTGTTGCTCTCCGACAAGCATGTCAACACCGTATTAGTAAATATCTTTGGTGGCATCACGCGCTGCGACGATGTAGCCAAAGGTCTCATCGAGGCTTTCCAGACCATTAAGACAAACATTCCTATCGTCATCCGACTCACAGGAACCAACGAGGCGGAAGGCCGTGAAATTCTCAAAGGCACTCACTTCACCGTGGCCACGACAATGGCCGACGCAGGACATAAGGTAGTGGAGTTGTCGAAACAATAAACGAATAGCAACATGAGCGTACTAATAGATAAAGATACAAAAGTCATCGTCCAGGGCATCACCGGACGTGACGGCAGCTTCCACGCTGCAAAGATGAAAGAGTATGGCACACAGGTCGTTGGCGGCACCTCTCCCGGCAAAGGTGGTCAGGAAGTCGACGGTATTCCCGTCTTCAACACCGTCAAGGAAGCTGTCAAGGCCACAGGCGCCAACACATCCATCATCTTCGTGCCGGCGCCTTTTGCCAAGGATGCCATGTTGGAGGCCATCGACGGCGGCATTAAGCTCGTGGTCTGCATCACCGAGGGCGTACCGGTCATAGATGCTGTGGAGGCACAGAACTATGCCCGCATCAAGGGCGTTAAGGTGATAGGCCCCAACTGTCCGGGACTCATCTCACCGGAGAAGAGTATGGTGGGCATCATGCCAGCCAACATCTTTAAGAAAGGTCACACGGGAGTGGTCTCACGTAGTGGCACGCTGACCTATGAGGTCGTCTACGACCTCGTACAAGGCGGCTTGGGTATCTCCACAGCCGTCGGCGTCGGTGGCGACCCGGTGGTAGGACTCTATTTTGAGGACATGCTGCAGATGTTCCAAGACGATCCCGATACGGATTCTATCGCTATGATAGGCGAGATTGGCGGCGATGCCGAGGAGCGCGCTGCTAAATATATCCGGGAGCATATCACCAAGCCCGTCGCCGTCTTCATCTCCGGGCGTCAGGCACCTCCGGGTAAGCAGATGGGACATGCTGGTGCCATCATCTCTGGAGGCTCCGGCTCTGCCGAGGGAAAGATCAAAGCCCTCGAAGCCGTGGGCGTGCCCGTAGCTGATGAGACATGCCAACTCCCTGACTTGTTGAAGAAACAGTTAGCAAAGAAATAATATCAGAAGCTTAGAAGTCCGGACTTCCGGACTTCTAAGCATCACTCCTCCGTCGGCGCCTGTCGGTAAGCCGTTGGTGACTTACCGGCATGGAGCTTAAAGAAGTTGGTAAAAGCACTCTGGTCCTTGAAACCTAATTCAAAAGCTATCTCGCCCATCGGCCTGTCCGTAGTCTTCAGCAGGTTGCAGGCCTCGTGGAAGACACGGCGGATGAGATGTTCGTTGACGGTATTGCCGCTGATGGACTTCACCGCATGGTCGTACTCGGACAGAAGCTCAACCTCCCCACCTTCCAGTGGTACTTCGACTATATGGGTGCCTTCGACGGCCTCGACCGTCTGAAGATAGCATCTACAGAGGGTTCTGGCTATCTCAAGGAAAAATTAGAAGAAGATCCAGACGCCGATGTGAACAACTACTTCAGCGACGTGCACTACAACTCCTTCATCACCAAGATCAACTGGCAGTTTGCACCGCAGTGGAACCTTATGGTGAAGGGCACCTACGAGACAGCAAGCCCTACCAAGGACGAGGTCTTCAAGAACTACCGCAAGTCGTATATGTATGCTGCCAGCATGGAGTACTATCCCGTGAAGTCACAGGACTTCCGCGTCTTCTTAGCTTACATTGGCCGCCACTATGACTATAAGGACCGGGTCAAGGAGTATGGACTTACCGACCACAGCACCAACCGCATAGAGCTCGGCTTCATGTACAGAATAAAAGCATTCTAACAACAAAAATTTAAAAGCAAATAACACCAAAGATGCCGGGGCGGCAAAGTCCGGCCCCGACATCATCCATAAAAGAAATAAAGATAAAGATGGAAAACTATCGTATAGAATCAGACCTGCTTGGTGAGTTGAAAGTTCCTGCTGACGCTTATTATGGCGTACAGACTCAGCGAGCCATCAATAACTATCACATCTCACGCAAGAAGATGTGCGACTACCCTGACTTCGTCATCGCCATCGCCTACGTCAAGTTGGCTGCCATCCAGACCAACCACGCCCTCGGCGTCATCGGCGACGACATCTCCAGTGCTATCGAGCAGGCTTGCCACGAGATTATCGACGGCAAACTACACGATAACTTCCCCGTTGATATGATGCAGGGCGGCGCTGGCACCTCAGTGAATATGAACGCCAACGAGGTCATCGCCAACCGCGCCCTCGAAATCTTAGGCCATCAGAAGGGTGAGTATCAGTATTGCTACCCCAACGACCACGTCAACTGCGGACAGTCTACCAACGATGTCTATCCCACAGCTATCCGTCTGGCCGTCATCCGGTTGAACAAGACCCTCGTAGCCAGCCTCACAGGTCTTATCTCTGCTCTGCGCTACAAGGCCGACGAGTTCCGCGACGCCATCAAGATGGGCCGCACACAGCTTCAGGATGCTGTTCCTATGACCTTCGGTCAGGAGTTCAACGCTTATGCTGACAATCTTGAGGAAGAGATTCTCAACCTTGAGCGTAACATCAAGCTCCTGCACGAGATCAACATGGGTGGTACGGCCATTGGTACGGGTCTGAACGCTGTTCCTGGCTTTGCCAAACTTTGCGCTGCCAACCTCAGCCGCCTCACAGGTGAGAACTTCATTTCCTCTCCCGACCTCGTCGAGGCAACACCCGATACCGGTGCCTATGTCAGCTATTCATCAGCATTGAAGCGCTTAGCCGTGAAGCTCTCGAAGTTCTGCAACGACCTGCGTCTCATGGCATCAGGACCTCGCTGCGGTCTGCACGAAATCAATCTGCCTGCTATGGCTCCAGGATCCAGCATCATGCCGGGTAAGGTCAACCCCGTCATCCCGGAGGTCACCAACCAGACCTGCTTCAAGGTCATCGGCAACGATACCACCATCACGATAGCTGCCGAGGCCGGACAGTTGGAGCTCAATGTCATGGAGCCCGTCATCACAGAGTGCCTCTTCGAAAGCCAGATTTGGATGAGCAACGCCATCGACACACTGACAGAGAAGTGCATCCTCGGCATCACCATCAACAAGGAGCATGCCTACAACATGGTGAAGAACTCTATCGGCATCGTGACAGCCCTCAACCCATATATCGGCTACAAGAACAGCACGGCCTGCGCGAAAGAGGCATTGCAGACCGGTAAGTCGCTCTACGATGTTGTGCTTGAGAAGAAACTCATGTCAAAGGAACAGCTCGACGAAGCCCTCGACCCAAAGAACATGCTCCAGGGACATAAGTTCACATACAAGGACAGAGAAAAGAAATAGGTTATAATTTAGAATTCATAGGATAATCGCTTGCCGCGGGCTTTCGCCCGTGTGTGAGCGATTATTTTTTTTGTCCATAGCATTGGCAAGATAATTCACGGCATTTGCCAGCGATGTCTGTGGCATTTGCCAGCGATATCCGTGGCATTTGCCAATGATATCCGTGGCATTTGCCAGCGACATCTGTGACATATGCCATGCATCCATTTACCGCCGAATACAGACCAATTTGCATAGAATAGAAAATGAAATTAAATATTAAATAATCTTTAAAAATATATAAAGTAAAGAACTTTACACTTGTAATTGAATTTAAACCCTTATCTTTGCAGAAACTTATTGATTGAAGATTATTTTTTATGCCATGCCGTGATGGTGGAATGGTAGACACGAGGGACTTAAAATCCCTTGGCCAGTAATGGCTGTGCGGGTTCGAGTCCCGCTCGCGGCACAAAAATCCACTAATAATAACTATTTATGATGCGAAACCATCTATTTATCTCTTTATCGGCATGCTCCCTTTTCTTATTGGCATCTTGCTCTAAGATGGGACCTCTCTCTGCTGACAATTTCTCAGTAGACCCCAATCCGCTTGAGGTTATAGGCGGCCAGGTTCCTGCTACGATAGACGGAACCTTCCCTGTTAAATACATGAAGAAGAAAGCTGTTGTCACTGTCACTCCCGAGCTCCGTTATGGCAACGGACAGGTGACAAAGGGTCAGAGCGCTACTTTCCAGGGCGAGAAAGTCCAGGGCAACAACCAGACTATCCCTTACAAAGTAGGTGGACGCTATACCATGAAGACTTCATTCCCTTATAATGACGATATGGAGAAGAGTGAGCTCTATCTCACCTTCGACGCTCGCCAGGGCAACAAAGTCTATAATGTTCCAGCCGTAAAGGTGGCCAATGGTGTCATCGCTACTTCTGAACTGTATAAGAAGACCATGGACAACGCCGGAGCCTGCATCGCTCCTGACAGTTTCCAGCGCGTGAAAGCACAGAAGCAGGAGGCTAACATCAAGTTCCTCATCAATCAGGCCAACCTGCGCAAGAGTGAGTTGAAGAACAACTCCGTCTCTGAGTTTGTCAAAATGCTGAAGAAGATCAACGCTGACCGCGATGGTCTGAACCTGAAGAATGTGGAGGTTGCTGCCTACGCTTCTCCTGACGGCGGCTACGACTTCAACGATAAGCTCTCTAAGAAGCGTGAGACAACCACCAACAAATATGTCAATCAGCAACTCAAGGCTGCCAAGCTTGCCGATGCTGATGTCGACTCTCACTATACAGCCCAGGACTGGGAGGGCTTCAAGGAGCTCGTCCAGGCCAGCAACCTGCAGGATAAGGATGTCATCCTCCGAGTTTTAGAGATGTACAAAGATCCGCAGGAGCGTGAGACACAGATTAAGAACATGAGCCAGGGCTTCCGCGAGCTCGCTACAGGTATTCTGCCTGAGCTCCGCCGCAGCCGCCTGATTATCAACTATGAGACAGTAGGCCGTAGCGACCAGCAGATTAAGGACCAGTATGCTTCTGATCCTACTAAACTTAGCGACGACGAGCTGCTCTATGCTGCAAGTCTTGAGAACGACCCTGCCAAGAAGGCTGAAATCTACAAGAAGGCAGCTGAACTCAACAGCGACGACTATCGTGCTTACAACAACCTCGCTGCTTTGGCTTTCAACAAGGGCGACTACGATGCTGCCAAGCAGTATATCGCTCAGGCTCAGCAGAAGGGTGCTGCACCCGAGTCTTATGCCAACCTCGCACTCTTAGCGTTGAAGAATGGCAACACTACAGAGGCTCAGAACTATGTCTCTAAGGCTACCGACGCTAATGGTCTTAACGAGGTCCTCGGCAACCTGAACATCGCCAAGGGTGACTATGCACAGGCTGTGAAGAACTTCGGCAGCAATGCCTCCAACAGCGCTGCACTGGCACAGATTCTCTCTAAGGACTACGCTACAGCCCTCTCTACACTGAACAATGTAAAGAATGCTGACGGCATGACAGAGTATCTCAAGGCTATCGTCAACAACCGTATGGGCAACACATCAGCTGCTAAAGAAGCGCTCCAGAAGGCTAAGCAGCTCGACGCTTCCATCGCTGCTTATGCTGACAACGACCTCGAGCTGGCTAATCTGAAATAACAACAGTATAATCAGCAACATACAAAAGAGCCATAGGGCCAGAAAGGCTCTACGGCTCTTTTTGCTTTTAGCATAGTTATACTTTACATTACACACTACACATTATACATTATACACTTCACACTTCACACTACACATTATCCATTACTCATTACACATTACTTTGAAACAGATATTTTTCCTTCTCTCCCTGTTTTCCGTCCTTCTCCTTACTTCCTGTGGAGAGGACAGCCACCACTTTAAGATAGAGGGTCGTCTGCTACAGATGAACCAAGGAGAGTTCTACGTCTACAGCGATGATGGCACCATCAACGGCATTGACACCATCAAGGTCCAGGGAGGCCGTTTTGCCTTCGAGATGCCCTGCGAGCACCCTGCCACGCTGACCATCGTCTTCCCGAACTTCTCTGAGCAGCCCATCTTTGCCGAACCTGGAAAGACAGCAACAATAGATGGTGATGCCAGTCACCTGAAGATGATGAAGATAAAGGGAAGTAAGGACAATGAGCTGATGACGGGCTTCCGTGATCAGATTTCCAATGCTTCGCCTCCTGAGATAGTGAAATATGCCAAGCAGTTTGTCCACGACCATGCTGATTCACCGGTGGGCGTCTGGCTGGTGAAGAAATACTTCATCAACACACCGACACCCGACTATGCCGGTGCTATGGAACTACTCAAGGAGATGCAAGCCAAACAGCCGGAGAATGGTACACTCAACCGCCTGGCTGTCAGCATTGCCCAGATGAAGAATGCTGCCATCGGTGGGTCTCTTCCTGCCTTCACAGCCTACGACATCAACGGCAAGATGGTGTCGTCGGCAAGCCTGTCGACGGGAACGGCTGTCATCGTGACATGGGCTTCGTGGAACTATAACAGCTTGGATGTATTGCGGCAGCTACAGACACTCTACAACAATAATAAGGCTATCAAAATAGTGGCATTCTCTGTTGACGGTAGCCGCAAGGACTGCACAAACTTCTTAAAGATGAGCCAGATAACATATCCGGTGGTCTGCACAGAAGAGATGTTCGACACCAAGCCACTGAAGCAATTAAGTCTGCTCACTGTTCCGGGAAATATCATTGTCAGAGATGGTAAAATAATAGCCCGCAACGTGCCAAATCAAGAATTAACCAATCGTCTCGGTCATTAAACTATGCTCGTAAAAACCTATTCTGCTGCTGTCAACGGTTTGAAGGTCACCCCTGTCACGATAGAGGTGAGCCTCACACGTGGCGTCATGTACCATTTCACGGGTCTTGGCGACGAGGCTGTCCGTGAAGGTCGTGACCGCATCGCAGCAGCCCTGCTGTTCAACGGACTTAAGTTCCCAAGGGCTGACATCACCGTCAACATGGCACCTGCCGACCTGAGGAAGGAAGGCAGCAGTTTCGACCTGCCGCTCGCCATCGCCATCCTGGCCTCCGACGGACAGATATCGGAGAAGTCATTAGCTGACTTCATGATGGTGGGGGAGCTGGGCCTCGACGGCAAGCTGCAACCGGTCAAAGGCGTGCTACCCATTGCCATCAAGGCCAGGGCTGAGCATTTCAAAGGATTGATAGTGCCCAAGCAGAATGAGCGCGAGGCGGCCATCGTCAACAAACTCGATGTCTATGGCATCGACAACCTCGCCGATGTCATTGCCTTTCTTGCCGGACAGAAGCAGTTCTCTCCCTGTGTAGTTGACACCCGCAAGGAGTTCTACGAGCAACAATCCGATTTTGATCTTGACTTCTCCGATGTCCGCGGACAGGAGAATGTGAAGCGGGCCTTGGAGATAGCCGCTGCCGGTGGCCACAACATCATCATGATAGGTCCTCCCGGCTCCGGCAAGAGTATGATGGCCAAGCGTCTGCCCTCCATTCTGCCGCCTCTGACCCTTGCCGAGAGTCTTGAGACGACACAGATACACTCTGTGGCGGGAACGCTGAAGAGCGGCTCTGCCCTCATCTCACAACGTCCTTTCCGCGCACCTCATCACACCATCTCTGAGGCTGCCTTAGTGGGCGGTGGGGTCAACCCCATGCCGGGCGAAATCAGTCTGGCACATAATGGTGTGCTCTTCTGCGACGAGCTCCCGGAGTTTAACAAGCACACGTTGGAGGTGCTGCGCCAACCCCTTGAGGACCGGCAGATTACCATCAGCCGTGCCAAATACACCGTCACCTATCCGGCATCGTTCATGTTTGTAGCGTCTATGAATCCCTGTCCTTGTGGCTATTACGGCGACCCCACCCATCACTGCGTCTGCACCCCCGGACAGATACAGCGCTATCTGAACAAAATCTCCGGGCCGCTCATGGACCGTATCGACATCCAGTGCGAGATAGCCGCCATACCCTTCAATGAGCTCAGCAAGGCTGCTCCCGGTGAGCCCTCGGCAAAGATTCGCGAGCGTGTCATAGCAGCCAGAGCCATACAGACGGAGCGATATAAAGACATCAAGAACATCCACTGCAATGCTCAGATGACAGAACGCATGATTCACCAATATGCAGAACCCGACGACGCCAGTCTGGAGCTGCTGCGGCAAGCCATGGAGCGCTTCAGCCTCTCCGCTCGCGCCTATAGCCGTATCCTAAAGGTGGCACGCACCATCGCCGACCTCGCCGCTTCTGAGAAGGTGGAGCCCATGCACATCGCTGAAGCTATCGGCTACCGTCAGCTCGACAGAGGTGACTGGGCGGAGAGAGGACTGTGAGGAAAATACTTGAATGCTGTATATACTTGTGGAACAAAATAACTTAACGTAAAATATGACCAGAAGAAAATATCCTATCGGCATACAAACATTCTCTGAAATTGTCAATAACGGATACCTGTATATTGACAAGACAGCCTATGTCTACAATCTTACCCACGACGATGGAAAATATTTCTTCCTCAGTCGTCCACGCCGTTTTGGAAAATCGTTGTTGACTTCCACACTTCACAGCTATTTTGCAGGCGAAAGAGAGTTGTTTAAAGGTTTAGCCATCGAGGACATGGAACAGGACTGGACGGCATATCCTGTCTTGCATTTCGACCTGAGCGGTGCCAAGCACATGAAAAAAGACGATTTGGAATACTACCTCGGATATACACTCTCAAAACAAGAGAAAATCTTTGGTATTACCAATCCTCCACGCGGTGCTAACAACCGCCTTTCCAATCTCATCGCGACAGCATACGAACAAACAGGTAAACAGGTTGTAGTGCTCATTGACGAGTATGACGCACCGTTGTTGGACGTTGTGCATGAAGATGACAACCTGAAAGTGCTGAGGAATGTTATGCGCAACTTCTTTAGTCCGTTGAAACTCAACGAGCCGAACCTGCGGTTTGTATTTCTAACAGGTATCACGAAGTTTTCACAACTAAGCATTTTCTCCGAACTGAACAACATCACAAATATCAGCATGGAACCGGCTTACGCCGGCATCTGTGGCATTACGAAGGACGAAGTCTTGAAATTTATGACACAAGACGTGGACAATCTCGCCGAGGCTTTGGGAATAGACAGAGAAGAAACTTTACAAGAACTGACTCATTACTATGACGGCTATCATTTCACATGGCCTTCACAGGATATTTTCAATCCTTTCAGTTTGCTCAACGCCTTTTCAAAAAAGAGTATAAAAGCTTTTTGGTTCTCTACGGGCACACCAACCTATCTTTTAGAGATGATGAGGAAGTTCAACTTTCTGCCATCACAATTTGGAAGAATGGAGGCTCAGGCCTCTGACTTTGATGCGCCGACGGAAACGATGACAAATATTATTCCGCTACTATACCAAAGTGGCTATCTCACCATCAAGGATTATGAAAAGGAATTTGGCTCCTACACCCTTGACATACCCAATCACGAAGTGGAACTCGGACTGATGAAATCATTCATCCCCAATTATATCATGCCAGACACCATCAATGTTAATAACACTGTTGTCAGTATGGCAAAATCATTATCCAAAGGAGATATTGAAGGAATGTTACACCAGCTCCATAACTTTCTTGCAACTATTCCCTATACTGACAATACCAATTATGAAGGCCATTACCAACAGGTGTTGCTTATCATTTTCAAATTACTTGGTGCTTGGGGGGATGTGGAAGTACATACCCCACGTGGACGTGTAGATATTGTCATCAATTTTAAGAAAAGGCTTTATATCATAGAGCTGAAGTTAGACAAGTCGGCGCAAGCAGCAATGACACAAATCAACACTAAAGAATATACAGCTCGCTTTGAACAGTGTGGCTTTCATATAACCAAAGTCGCCATCAATTTTGACAGCAAAACAAGGAATATTGAGGACTGGCAGATAGAGGAATATAAATAAAAAATCATAGCATGAGAACTTACATCATAATATCATTAATGCTACTATTAGGGATTGGGACATCCTCAGCAAAGATGAACTATCCGCTGCTGGAGAAAAATTTCTACCTCTCACCTGATAAAGACAAGATACTCACAGCGTGTAAGTCCTACTTGCATGAAATGGACGATGTTCTGAAAGATACAGCAAGATATAATAATATCAAGCAAGAGAAAATCATGTATCTGAAAGGGCAACTGTCTACCGTTAAAGACTATACAACTCAGATAAGACTACTTCTTGACCTCCAGCAGGAATATGCCATCCTTAACCTGCCCATATCGCTTGAATATGCTATCAAAGTCAAACACCTGGCAGAGCAAAGAAAAGACTACAACAGTTTTTTCCTCGCAACCATCAAGGAAGCGGCACTTCTTGTCAAAGGCGGCTATTTCAGGCAGAGTGCTGCACTCTTAGAAAGTCTGCCCAAAAAGAAACTCGGCGATGAACTTCTGGTAAAATACTATGAGACACTGTTTGACTTGAACTATGAGGATGGTTTTGTCTTCCCCGGTGAGCACAATGACCGTGACGAGTTTTCTCAAGCCATGCGTACTATCTACAAAGAGACCAGAACACGCTTTCCTAATCATCTCGCCTTGCTGACCAAGATGCAGACGGAATACTATTTCCACATAGGAGATTATAAAAGGGCGGTGAAATATGCCATGAAGCTGATAAAGCTCATCAATCCCGGCACAGAAGAATATGCCTATCATCTTGGCAATGTGGGATATACCAGTATGGGAGCGGGATATTATGTCCAAGCCATCAAATATATGGCACTGTCCACAGAGCAGCAAGTAAGGTTGGGGTCATCAGAATATCCTACCATGCGGAAGCTCGCCGAGATATGCACTATCATGGGACTGCATAAGGAAGCCTTCAAATATTCAGCCATCGGCATGGAGAATGCCAAAAGATACGATAGTCTATACCGTATCTATGAAGTCTCACAGTTCTATCCGATGATTCACGACAATGTCCTTAAGACCATTACACGGCAACATGACAGATTAGTCATTATAGATATCGTCCTGACGCTGGTGATAGTGAGCTTTATCATCAGTGTCATCATCATAAGAAAGAAGAACGCTTCTCTGAAACGCCAGAATGTTATCATAGCAGATATCAACCACCGCCTGCACGAATCCAACGGCATCACAATAGCCGTATTGGGAAATCTTATCTCTCACCAGTCAGCCCAGCGAGAGAAGGAAAATGAATTTTATAAGAACGTGGCACGACGTATCAGTGTAGGAGAATACAATGGAGCTAAGGACTTACTGAAAAATAAGAGTGAGAGAAAGAACAAAGACACTTATGGTCTCCTTGATGGGATTATACTGGAAATCTTCCCCGATTTTGTGACACAGTTCTATGATTTGCTCAAACCAGAAAACCGACCGAAAGACATGAGGACAGACCATCTCACACCCGAAATGCGTATCTTCGGTCTTATCAGATTGGGCATCAACAACAATAACCAACTTGCCGCAACTCTCAATTATTCGGTCAACACCATCAAGCATTATAAAACTATCGTCTTCAACCTCAGCAGCCTCTCCAATGAGGAATTCTACAAGCAACTAATGATGATACAGTATAAATCTAAAGAATAAAGCCATTTTCCATGGTGTAATTCTAAGTGTATAAATCAAAAACAGCTGTTTAATAAATCTTTGACTATCAACAATATCAATAAAATACATCCGTAAAACACGGGTGTATTTTTTTTGTCATAACCCATAATGCCCTAATTTTGCAAGCGAAAACAAAAACACTTTAAACTAAAACAAAATGCTATTAAAACAATTCTTTATTACAGCTGTAGCACTGTGCCTGGCTTGCACTGCAGATGCACAACAGAATGTTGGATTTAGGACATCCCAAGTAGCATCACCTGTTGTCAATACCGACAATACCGTTACATTCAACCTTGTAGCACCCAAAGCCAAAGAGGTGACTGTCACCGGTGACTGGGAAGTCAATAAAGGTAAGGGAACCATGAAGAAAGGAAAGAATGGTGTGTGGACCTATACCACTCCTGTCCTCCCATCAGAGATGTACACCTATCGTTTTAATATTGATGGTGTGACAACCATAGACCCGCTCAACTCCTTCACACGCCGCGATGTGGGCAACGTCTTCAGCATCTTCTTTGTCAATGGTGGCAATGCTGACTATTATCAGGTACATAACGTCGCTCATGGTACCATAGAGACACTTTGGATGCCACAACAGGGTCTTAACAATACCTACCGTCGCATCAATGTTTATCTTCCACCCAAATACGACGAGAGCAACAGCAGCTATCCCGTACTCTATCTGCTTCATGGAAGTGGCGGTGACGAGAATGCGTGGATAGACCTCGGATTTGTCAACCGCATCATGGATAATCTGATAGCAGAAGGCAAGGCAGAGCCCATGATAGTAGTCCTTCCCAACGGCAACGTCTCCGTAGACGCTGAAGCCGGTGAGACAGAAGACAACCTCAGCTATATGCCTGTGCTGACGAAATTCCAGAAAGACTATAAAAACGGACGTTTTGAGGCTGCCTTCCCACAGATTGTCAACTATATAGACGGACAGTTCCGCACCAAAGCTGACAAAGCTGACAGAGCCATCGCCGGACTATCCATGGGTGGATTCAATACTTTGTTCATCTCAGCCGCTTTCCCACAACTCTTCGATTATATGGGACTCTTCTCCGCCGGTATCGACTATAACGGCATCGACATGACCAATCCTATCTACAATAATCTTGAGGGCAAGCTGAAAGCACAGAAAGCAGCAGGATATAAGCTCTACTGGATAGGTGACGGCAACGAAGACCCATGGCTGCCTGGTGTGAAGAATCACATGCTGCTCATGGACAAGCTGGGGATGAAATATACTTTCTATCCTACCACACGCGGACATATCTGGGCCAACTGGCGTCAATTTCTCCTGCAGTTTGCACCAAAACTATTCAAATAAGTCAAATGATATTGTTACCTAAAAACAAACAAATACAATGACACACAAAGCAATGCTATCATCAAAGCTCTTAGCTTCCATGGCCTTGGCTTGCCTCGCCACCACGGGAATAGCTACTGAGCCTGCTGCCAAGAAACCATTGCAGCAGAAGAAAGATTCTGTAGAGCAGAGCTCCGACCGCGGCATCATGCTCAACGCCAAGAGCACCACAGAGCCGCGTCAGGTGGAGATAGGTCTGCCCATGACCTACACTGCCGTGATGTTCAATGGTCTGCCTGCCGTCTATTACTATTGGCCTAACACCACCAGCAACCACTGGCGCAGTGAGCAGCTGCTGGCCAGACAGGGTATGCTCGACATGCCGCATGTGGCTATCACAGAGGGTGAGATAGGCTATGGAGTCGACTCCTGGGCGGAATTAGGAGGCGATAAGTTCAAAGGCAAGGTAAAATATGGTGTCAATACCTTCAACGCACAGAATATTGACATCAATCTCTCTGGTCCTTTGGGCAAAGGCTGGCACTTTACTGCCAGCGCTTACAACAACTTCGACCCTGGCAGCTTCAAGATTCGATTTGCACAATACACTGATCGCAGCCAGTTCTATACTGGTGGTCTGACCAAGGACTGGAGCAATGGAGCCCGTCTGACGTTTATGTATCGCTACACCGATGTCCATAATCTCACCGGAATGGCCAACTATGCACCGTTCCAGTGGCATAGCGATGGTAGCGTGACAGAGGTCAACGGTTTTAAGATAGGCCGCGACTCCTATCTGCCTGTCGACGGACAGATGGAATACATCGATGTAAAAACCGGACAGCTGAAAAAGACTGGGCTCTATGATGCCATCCATGCCAAGACCCACGAGGGCAGCGCCTACTTCACTCTTCCGCTCTCCTCGGGATGGAACATTTCGCTCCGTGGCAAGATTTCCCACAGCGCCGGACACTCCGGTGATCAGGTCGCTACCGGCGTCCTCAATACAGCCGATGGTGTGACAGCCGTCTACGCTGATGACGGCAGCGCATACAAAGGACTCATCCAGGGCCGCACATCTCAGATTAATGAGTTCCAAGTCAATGATATTCTCTTCTCCGCTCAGATGAAGGCTCAGAAGGGTTACCATGACTGGATTCTCGGTCTTGACGAGCTGTATACCAATATTGACTACGCACGCTCTACTACGGCCTATTATCATGAGGTAGCTGCCAATCCACGGAAGCTGATGATTAATGGTGCCACATCAGCATACAGAAACTTCAACAATGGTTCTGAGTATGACGACGGCTCTGAGAACAAGCTAGCCGGCTATGTCTTCGACAAGTGGGAACCCTCCGACCATTTCCGTCTCAATTACGGAGCCCGTTTGGAATGGTTCCATGCAAATGTAGACCTGATACCTTTCTCACGCAGCACATGGTCGGATGCCAATGGCGACCACTACTTCTATCTGGGCGGTACCGATGCACAAGGCAAAAAGATAGCCACTACCAATCATGTTACCAATGGTCTGAACTATGCCTTCACATTAGCACCAAAATGGAACATCACAGATGCCTTCGGACTTACAGCAGAGGGTAACTTTCTCAAACAGTACCGTCATCTGGAAGCCTACTCCGGTACCACAGAGCCACGTTATAAGAGCCGTAACATGATTGTGGGTCAGGCTGGTATCTTCTACAACAACAGTTGGGTCAACCTCGTAAGCGCCTTTACCTACGCTCGCCAAGACCACAACTTCAACCGCTTGTATGTCACCAACCCAGAGAATGCCACGCAGACGGAGATGGTTGCCAACTCTTATGGTATAGAGACGATGGGATGGACAACAGACGCGATGTTCAAGCCGTTCAAAGGTTTCCAGTTCCACACCCGTGTCACACTGCAGTCGCCTAAATACACCGGCTATTCCTTCTCTACAAGTTGGAAAGACTATAGCTTCAAGGATATGACTGTCACCAAGACCTCCAAATTTCTGCTTGAGCTCGACCCACGCTATACGGTCGGTCGCTTCGCGGTATGGGCTGATTTCCGCTACTACAGCAAGCAGTATGTCAACGTCGGCAATTCTGTGTTCTTCAAAGGCCGTTGGGAGACATTCGGTGGCATGAGCTATGAGTGCAACAAAAACCTCACCCTCACAGCCAACGTCACCAACTTTCTGGGACAGAGCGGCGCTCAGGGCACCATACCAAGCTCTGATACCGTAGAGGATGCCACAGGACTTGACGGCACAGTGCTGGCTGGCAACTATATCCTGCCTTTCCAGATTATGTTCTCCGCACAGATTAGATTCTAAGTAGGTAAGGGTATAGACAGTAATACAAAATATAAAAGAAAGTATTATGAATATAAAGATGATAATCGCCTCCCTTGCTGTTATGGTCAGCGGCATGGCGATGGCACAGCAAAATATCAATGCCAATGGCGAAAAGATTGTCTCGCCACAAGTCAATGAAAATCATACGGTTACATTCCGTCTGCAAGCTCCCAAGGCTAAGTCAGTGAAAGTGAAAGGTGACTGGGAAGTCAACGATGGAGTAGGGAACATGAAGAAAGACAGTAAGGGTGTCTGGACATATACCACCCCAGTGCTGCCCTCTGAGATGTTCACCTATCGTTTCGATATCGATGGCGTCGTCGTCGCCGACCCCTCTGATCCCTTCACACGCCGTGATGTGGGCAATGTCTTCAGCATCTTCTTTGTCAATGGCGGAGCCGCCGACTACTACCAAGTGCACAATGTAGCTCATGGAACTTTAGAGACAGTATGGTATCCCTCCAACATGCCCAAGAAGAACCGCCGACTCAACGTCTATCTCCCTCCAATGTACGGAAAGGTGAACCGCAACTATCCTGTACTCTATCTCATGCATGGCAGTGGAGGCGATGAGAATGCATGGATAGACCTCGGATTCGTCAACCGCATCATGGATAACCTTATAGCAGAAGGGAAAGTGGAGCCGATGATTGTTGTCATGCCGAACATCAACCCCAGTGTGGAAGCTGAAGCTGGAGAGACATCAGATAATCTTAACTACAAGCCTGTCATGACAAAGTTCTTGCCCAACTATAAGGAAGGCTTTGTGGAAGACAACTTCCCTGAGATTGTCAACTTCATTGATGCACATTACAGCACCCTCGCAGACAAAGCCCATCGCGCCATCGCAGGTCTATCTATGGGTGGCATGACATCAATGTTCATGTCGGCCGATTATCCTCATCTCTTCGACTATGTGGGATTATTCTCTGCCGGTCTCGACTGGAATGGTTTCAACTGGAACATTCCGGCTTACAAGAACTTGGATGAGAAACTTCTGGCACAGAAAAATGCTGGCTATAAACTCTACTGGATAGGTATCGGCAATGCAGATTTCCTCTATAAGGCAAATAAAGACTTTATGAAGAAACTCGACGATATGAACTTCAAGTATACCTATCACGAGTCTACACGCGGACATCTCTGGAGCAACTGGAGACAATATCTGCTCACCTTTGCACCTATGCTCTTCAAATAAATTTTACTTCTCTTATATCAAGCGGTCGTACCTTTATCATGGTGCGACCGCTTTTCGTGTGGATAACCTGTGGAAAACCTATGGATAACATGACTCATAACTTTGTAGATATCAACAAGAGATTATGCAGAGGCAAGGAAGTGTAGATATCCACAGGGTTATGAAAGCGATAAAATGAGGGTATCAACAGGTTTTTTAAGACAAAAGTTATCACACTTATACTTTTCCACCAGTTGACAAGATTGTGGATAACGACGTAAGTGACTTAAAGACACTGATAAGCTATTCATAGACGATGGTGATAAGGTGCAAGAAAGTGTTGATAGTGAGAAAGACGAAGAATCCTTAAATTTCTTATCCACTTATCCACAGGCTTATCATTATCTTCTTATTTTATTTTTTCTATAAAAGAAATAGAAGAATATAATAATATGGTGGATATTGTCTAACTTTGCATCTATGAAAGAGCTGTCGATACTTATTCCTGTCTATGGTGAGAATATCCTGTGGCAAGTAAAACTGCTGTATGCGCAATGCAGCGCTATCAAAGACTTGTCGTGGGAGATTGTCGTAGCGGAGGATGGAAGGCCACAGCAGGCTGTTTATAGCAATACTGACGGCTTATCGCAGGCGCATTGCAATGCTGACGGATTATCTGATGGTAATAATAACGAGATAGCTGCAATGGCACATTGCAGGCTTATCAGGCGCGAGAAGAACAGTGGGCGCGCTGCCATCCGTAATTTCCTTGCCCGTGAAGCCCGTTTCGACAATCTTCTGTATATAGATGCCGGTTTGAAACCCAATCCCCACTTTGTGGAAAACTATGTGGACAACATCGGTAAGTCGTTGGTAGTCTGTGGAAATATCGCTGTCGACAAGGCGTGTATAAACATGGAAAACCTTCGCTGTCGCAATGAACTGAGGGCACAGAAGCGGTTCACGGCGGCTAGGCATGCTATAGAACCTTATAAGAACTTCCATACAACGGCTTTTATGATAGACCGCCGCACGATGCTTGCCAATCCCATGCGTGAGGATATACGAACCTACGGCTACGAAGACACGCTCTTCGGAAAGCAATTAGCCGACAAGCATATTAGCATCCGGCATATTGACAATCCCGTATTGTTTACTGCTTTCGAAAGTAATAGCAGATATTTGGAGAAAACAAAAGAGGCGATGTACACATTATATAATTATAGGGAAGAATTAGAGCACTATTCTCCTTTACTGCATGTCGTACATCTATTTCAAAAACTTCATCTGCTGTGGCTGCCCATTATTATTGACAGATGTTTTGTGGATAAGATTGTTGATAACTTAACAGGAAGGCATCCTAACTTACAGTTATACGGTCTTATTCGCGTTTGCTTATTGGCTAAAAAATATGCACAGGAATGATGGTAATGATACGTAGTTTTCAGGGGCTAAGGTTTGTTTTTATCTTGTTGACCGCCTCCTATTAGAAACAGCAGAGAAGATTCTCTTTAGCTTTCTGCTAAGCAGATAGAGGAAAATTTTCTGCTTGATGATGAAGTGGATACCCGTTGTTTCCATATCTTCTCTCAGCTGATGCATTCGTCAAGCGTAGTGGCGGCATTATAGACGGGTATGATGACAGAGACAAGAGCTTTGCTATGGTTCATAAAAGGATTGTTGATAACGTTGTGGATAAAGCTGTGGAGAAGAGTTGGAGTATCAGTTGATGACAGCAATCTTGCAGACCACGCCTTTGTCGCCTTCTGGGGTAGCTACCAAGACCATGTAGATGCCACTTGCCACCCGTTTGCTATTGCTGTCAAGTCCATACCAGCGGTATTGTCCATTGGAAGCACGGCCCTGGTTGACGAGTGCGCCAGTGGAAGTCGTAATCTTCACGTCAGCGTCGTTGGTAAGCCCGGTTATCGTGATGGCACCGTTGTAGTCGGGTCGCACAGGGTTAGGATAGGCATAGACATTGTCCTTGGTCATACCCTCATCCTGAGAGGAAGGAATATAGGAAGTATAGGAGCACAGCCCCATATCTGTAGCTATGAACATCTCACCCGTGGATTCATTCAAAGCCATGGAGTTAATGGTATTGGAGATGAGCGGGCTGTTGTCAGTGGTAAAGTGCTGAAGCTGAGTAATATTGTCGCTGCCGATGAGATAGATGCCATTGCCGCCCGTGCCAAACCATTTGCGGTTGGCTTTATCGATGACCATACAAGTAATGTTCACTCCCGAGAGCAGGTAGTCAGCATAATCTGTGCCGTCGTTGCGTGGCACTTTCACCTGTGTGAAGACGGGGTTGTCAGCAGTAATCTGGTCGGGTGCGAGCATGAGCGGGCCTTGGTCAGTACCTATCCATATATTATTGTCCTTATCTTCAGCCACACAGCTGACATCGTAGGTGTTGATGGTGGTGCCGTCTTCGTTGATAAGATTCTTGAAGACTTTCACCTCGTCAGTGGAAATCTGATAGCATATCAATGATGGTGACCGGTAGAAAGCATTGGTGAACCACATGAGGTTTCTGCTATCGAAGATAGGCCCTGTCATTTGTTCAAAACTTCTGGCCGGTGAGATGTTGCTGACCATGAGCTCTTGGTGATGGTGAGAAGTCCATTCACTGCCATTGGAGAGTTCAAGAATAGATGTTGACGGGCTGATGCTGTTGAACACCCATAGATTGCCGTTGCCGTCAAATTTTGTGGCTGTAGTAATGGTATAGTCTTTATTGCCGTCTGGCACAGTGGCAGCTACCAATAAGGGCGAGTTGGTGTCATTCCACAGCTTTGTGAACTTCAGGTTATAGAATTCGTAGAGTCCGGACTGGCAGCCGACATATAGATGGTTGTCATCCTTAGGGTCTATCTCAAAATCGAAGAGTGAGCTGAATTGCTGTCCGGTTTTCCGGTTAATGCTGTTCATGTCCTCGCTGAAGGCCCAGTTCTGACCGTCATAGACCTGTATGATACCTTCTTTATAATTGATAGACGGTAGTGCTGAGGAGACGTAGAGCTTACCATTATGGAGTTTTATCAGGCCGGTGGAGTTGCTCTTTGGTCCTCCTGGGCTTAACGTCTTTACCACGTCCAAAAGCTGGGGGTCCATAGTCTTCGGACGAGCAGTATATTCTCCCGTCCTTGTCCACTCGTTCGGGTCGAGGAGGTTATCGGTGAGACTGCCACGGTAGAGGCCTTTGTCGGCGCTGGCGGCATAGAGATATTGATTGTCGGAATAGACGTAGTTGACGCTGAATCCGAGTTTATAGGTATTGACAAACTCGGCGTTGGCAACATTTATCTGCACGATGCCGAAGTTGGTAGCCAAATACGCGTAGCTACCGGATACATCGATGCTGTTGATGGTCTTGTCGTCAGTCATCGAGGTATTCATATATGCTGGCAGGTTGACGACATTGCCGTTAGGCGAGAGCAGGTCGATGTTGTAGTCGTTGTAGACGATGACGAGTCGCTTGGCGGTCTGGCACCAAGCAATATGGGCGATGCCACAGTCGCTGAGCGATGTCGTCTTGTCGTAAGTGATAATCTGCTGGTCGGAAGGATTATAACTGTATATGCCGCCCGAGGCCAAGACATAGAGTGTGCCGTCGCCGGCCTTCTCTATCTCTGTTGGCTCATAGTAGCTGAGGTAAGCTTTCCACTGAGCTGAGGCTCCACAGAGAAAAGTTATCCACAATAAAGCACACAAAAGTATTTTTCTTCCTGTCATCTTTATCAATGTTAGTCCACTAAGATAACGCATAACAGTAAAGAAAATTGTCCACGGAGGTTTATAGATTGTCCACGAAGGACACGAAATCCACGGAGTTTTCTGGATTGTCCACGAAAGACACGAAATCCACGGAGTTTTCTGGATTGTCCACGAAGGATACGAAATCCACGGAGTTTTCTGGATTGTCCACGAAGGACACGAAATCCACGGAGTTTTCTGGATTGTCCACGAAAGA